>TARA_B110000027_G_scaffold68132_1_pt1 | contig 18500 bp, 13 predicted proteins | sample TARA_B110000027 | Tara Oceans TARA_B110000027 (sample SAMEA4397101) | marine metagenome | biome: Polar Biome; feature: [SRF] surface water layer (ENVO:00010504); material: water (ENVO:00002006), including particulate matter (ENVO:01000060) such as... | depth 5 m
AATAATTATGTGCCGGATGAAGCATTGTTTAAAGCCTATTTAAAGATGCTGAACCCTTAGAACAAAGTTTAGTATGTACAATATTGACTTAACAACAGGGAGGTCTTGAATGCTACAAAAGAAAAAGCGGATCGCTCATCCACCTTGCAAGAAAAATTTGCAACAGAGCATAAATCTGATTTAAAAGATGAATGGAGTGGTGCCACATGGTGCTAAAATATATTTAATATCAAAGTAAGAATAAATAAAAATGAGTAACATAAATTTAAGAGCAGCAGATAATATAAGAGCTTTGGCCATTTCCATGGTTGAACAAGCAAATTCTGGACATCCAGGAGGACCAATGGGAGGAGCCGATTTCATGCATGTTTTATATTCAGAATTTTTAAATTTTGATCCAAGTGATATGTCTTGGCCATTTAGAGATCGTTTCTTTATGGATGCAGGTCATTTATCAACGTTATTATATGCGCAATATTATTTATTGGGCAATTATAAAAAAGAAGATTTAAAAAACTTTAGACAATGGGGTTCTGTAACTCCAGGTCATCCAGAAGTTGATGTAGCAAGAGGGATTGAAAATACTTCTGGACCATTAGGTCAAGGCCATACAATGGGTGTTGGAGCAGCTATTGCAGCTAAATTTTTGGGATCGCGTTTTGGAGATTGGATGAATCATAAAATTTATGGTTTTATTTCAGATGGAGGAGTTCAAGAAGAAATTTCACAAGGAGCAGGAAGAATTGCAGGACATTTAGGATTGAACAATTTTATTATGTTCTATGATTCAAATGATGTGCAATTATCTACAATGACAGATGAAGTAACTTCAGAAGACACCGCTAAGAAATACGAAGCTTGGGGTTGGAAAGTAGTTACTATTGATGGTCACAATCATGATGAAATTAGAAAAGCATTAACTGACGCCAATAACGAGGGAGAAAAACCAACCTTAATAATTGGTAAAACAATTATGGGTAAAGGTTGTGTTACTGAATCAGGAGCAAATTGGGAAGGACATTGTGAGTTACACGGCCAGCCTATTGGAGCCACTGGAGCCGATTTTAATGAAACATTAAAACATTTAGGTGCTGATGTAAATGATCCTTTTGCAAAATATGCTGATGTAGAAGCGTTTTACGCAACACTTTTAGAAAATAAAACAGCAGCAGCAGCTGTGAAAAAAGCAGAAATAGCAACTTGGAAAGCGTCAAACCCTGAGTTATCAGAAAAACTAGACGGCTTTTTAGCAGGTAAATTACCAGATTTAGATTTTGAATCAGTAATAAACAAAGCAGGATTGGCAACTAGAGCAGCTTCAGCAAACGTATTGGGTTATTTAGCTCAAAATGTGGAGAATATGATTGTTTCTTCAGCCGATTTATCTAATAGTGATAAAACGGATGGTTTTTTAAAGCAAACACATGCGATAAAAAAGAACGATTTCTCAGGAGCCTTTTTACAAGCAGGAGTAGCTGAATTAACAATGGCTGCAATAGCAAATGGTATTGCATTACACGGAGGTGTAATTCCAGTAGTAGCAACATTCTTTGTGTTTTCAGATTATATGAAACCAGCAATTAGAATGAGTGCTATTCAAGAATTACCTGTGAAATATGTTTGGACACACGATGCTTTTAGAGTAGGTGAAGACGGTCCAACACACCAGCCAATTGAGCAGGAAGCGCAAATTCGTTTGTTAGAAAAATTAAAAAATCACAGTGGAGATCCTTGTTTTACAGCATTACGTCCCGCAGATTCTGCAGAAACAAATGTAGCCTGGAAAATGGCAATGGAGAATACCAAAACACCAACAGGATTAATTTTATCTCGTCAAGGGATTAAAGATTTACCAACTGTTTCATCATCAAGATATGAAGATGCATTAGCAGCAGAAAAAGGAGGTTATACTGTACAAGATATTGAAAACCCAGATGTTGTTTTAATAGCAAACGGTTCAGAGGTTGCAACTTTAATTGAAGGTGCTAAATTATTAGCAGAAAGAGAAAATATAAAAGCAAAAATAGTTTCAGTTCCTTCAGAAGGAATTTTCAGATTGCAATCACAAGCATATCAAGAAAGTAGTATTCCAGCAAACAAGCCTGCTTTTGGTTTAACAGCAGGTTTACCAGTAAACTTAGAGGGTTTAGTAGGTAACAGAGGAAAAGTATTTGGCTTAGATCATTTTGGATATTCAGCACCAGCATCAGTATTAGATGAAAAGTTTGGGTTTAATGGAGAAAATGTATTTGAACAAGTAATGAAATTAATAAAACAAACGGTATAAAAATGAAGTTTTTTATAGATACAGCAAATTTAGAGCAAATTAAAGAGGCGCAGGCATTAGGCGTTTTAGATGGCGTTACAACAAACCCATCACTTATGGCTAAAGAAGGAATTACAGGAGCAGAAAATATTTTAAAACATTATTTAGATATATGTAATGCTGTAGATGGTGATGTTTCTGCAGAAGTAATTGCGACAGATTTTGACGGAATGGTAAAACAAGGAGAAGAACTTGCTGCTTTACACCCTCAAATTGTAGTGAAATTACCTATGATTGTAGATGGTGTAAAGGCATGTAAGTATTTTACAGATAAAGGAATTAGAACCAATGTAACGTTGGTGTTTTCTGCAGGACAAGCTTTGTTAGCTGCAAAAGCAGGAGCAACTTATGTGTCTCCTTTTTTAGGAAGATTGGATGATATTTCAACTGATGGTTTGCATTTAATTTCAGAAATCAGACAGATTTATGACAACTACGGATTTGAAACACAAATATTAGCAGCTTCTATTCGGAATACAATGCATGTGATTAACTGTGCTAAAATTGGTTCAGATGTTATGACAGGTCCTTTATCATCAATCTTAGGATTGTTAAAACATCCTCTAACAGATAGTGGTTTAGCTCAATTTTTGGCTGATTATCAAAAAGGAAATTAATAAAGTATAATTCATACGTTATGAATACTCAGAAATATGCAATAGGAATGGATTTTGGTTCTGATTCTGTTCGAGCCTTAATTGTAAATACAGCAACAGGTGAAGAATTGGCTACGGCTGTTCATTATTATACACGTTGGAAAGAAGGAAAATATTGTGATCCATCAAAAAATCAATTCAGACAACATCCATTAGATTATATTGAAGGCGTTGAAAATACTATTAAGAATGCATTGACACAAGTTGATGATGAAGTAAGAAATAATATTGTAGGAATTGGTATAGACACGACAGGTTCAACACCAGTGGCGGTAGATAGAACAGGAACACCGTTGGCGTTGATTGAAGGCTTTGAAGAAAATCCGAATGCTATGTTTGTTTTATGGAAAGATCATACGGGGATCAAAGAAGCCGATGAAATTAATGAATTGTGTAAAAATTGGGATGTAGATTATTCGCAGTTTGAAGGAGGGGTTTATTCTTCAGAGTGGTTTTGGTCTAAAATTTTACATGTTTCAAGAGCTGATAAAGACGTTTTAAAAGAAGCTTATTCTTGGATTGAACATTGTGATTGGATTCCGTTTTTATTAACTGGAGGAAACAATGTTTCCGATATGAAACGAAGTCGTTGTGCAGCAGGTCATAAAGCTTTATGGCATGAGTCATTTGGAGGTTTGCCACCAAATGATTTCTTCATAGCATTGGATCCGATTTTAGATGGCTTGACATCAAGATTATTTACAGAAACTCAAACTTCAGATGTTTCTGCAGGGAAATTATCTGAAGAATGGGCAGATCGCCTTGGTTTGTCAACTTCGGTGGTAGTAGCAGTAGGAGCCTTTGATTGTCATATGGGCGCTGTTGGTGTAAATATAGAACCTTACTATTTAACCAAAGTAATGGGAACATCAACCTGTGATATTTTGGTAACTCCTAAAAGTGAGGAAGAACATTTGGTGAAAGGTATTTGCGGGCAGGTAGACGGTTCTGTAATTCCTGGTATGTTAGGTTTAGAAGCAGGTCAATCTGCTTTTGGAGATATTTATGCTTGGTACAATAGATTGCTATCGTGGCCTATAAAAGAACTTATCGGAAATTCAACTTTAATAGATGCAGCAACAAAAATAAAATTAATAGATGAAGCTTTAGGAAATTTAATTCCTAAATTAAGTGAAGAAGCTTCAAAAGAACCAATAGGAGCTTCAGGAGAATTAGCTTTGGACTGGATGAATGGTAGAAGAACACCAGATGCCAATCAGAACTTAAAAGGTGTCATTTCAGGATTAAATTTAGGAAGTACTTCTCCTAAAGTATTTAGAGCCTTGGTAGAAGCTACTTGTTTTGGAGCAAAGAAAATTGCTGATAGATTTATTAACGAAGGAATTCCAATTAAAGGAGTTATTGCTATTGGCGGTATTGCACAAAAATCACCTTTTATCATGCAAATGATGTCTGATGTTTTAAATATGCCAATTAAAGTGGTAAAATCTGAACAGGCTTGCGCATTAGGAGCTGCCATTTTTGGAGCTGTTGCGGCCAATTTACACGAAGATACTTTTGCAGCAATGAATGTAATGGCAAGCCCATTTGAAACAATATATCAGCCTAATATGGCAAATGCAGCAGCTTATAAACAAGTATATGAACGTTACAACACATTGGGTGTTACCATTGAAAAACATATTATAAAAAACCTATAAAATGAGTGAATATAAATTATTAAAACAGGAATGTTACCAAGCCAATATGGAGTTAAATGAGTTGGGGCTGGTAATCTACACTTTTGGAAATGTAAGTGCTGTTGATCGGAAAAAAGGGGTATTTGCAATAAAGCCTAGTGGTGTTGCATATGAAGTTTTAAAACCGGAAGATATCGTTATTTTAGATTTCGATAATAACATAATAGAGGGTGAAATGCGACCGTCTTCTGATACAAAAACACATGCCTTTTTATATAAAAATTGGGATGATATTGGAGGTATTGCACATACCCATGCCATGTATTCGGTTTCTTGGGCACAATCGCAATTAGATATTCCAATTTTTGGAACTACGCATGCAGACCATTTAACAGCTGATATTCCTTGCGCTCCGCCTATGAGTGATGATCTAATCAAAGGTAATTATGAACACAATACAGGTATTCAAATTTTAGAATGTTTTAAAAATAAAAACATTTCTCATGAAGAGGTAGAAATGGTTTTGATAGGGAATCATGGTCCGTTTACCTGGGGTAAAACGGCTTCTAAAGCAGTATATAACAGTAAAGTGTTAGAAACGGTTGCGCAAATGGCCTATTTAACCTTACAAATTAATCCAAATGCTCCACGATTAAAGGATTCATTAATTAAAAAACATTACGAACGTAAACATGGTAAAGACGCGTATTACGGTCAGGGTTGCTAATAAAATAAAAACTAACTAAAATATATAATATGAGTATTTTATCTTTTGTTGCATTTACATTACTTGTGGCTGTTATAGCGTGGTGGTCCACTCGAAAAACGAATGAGAATTCATCTGATGGCTATTTCCTAGGAGGTAGAAGTCTTACGGGTCCAATTATAGCAGGATCGTTATTATTAACCAACTTATCTACCGAGCAAATTGTCGGAATGAATGGCGTGTCTTTTAGAGATGGGTTACCAATTATGGCTTATGAAGTTGTTGCTGCAATTGCAATGGTTTTTACAGCTTTTATATTGCTTCCTAAATATCTTAAAAGTGGTATTGCTACAATTCCTCAATTTTTAGAAAAACGATACGGAAAAACGACAAAAACTATTGTCTCATTATTATTCTTATTGGGGTATGCGATATCCATGTTGCCGACAGTATTGTATTCTGGAGCATTGGCAATAAATACCATGTTCGATATTCCCGAAACGTTAGGGATGGGTGCTGAAAGTGCACTTTGGGTTACTGTTTGGTCAATTGGAATAATTGGTAGTATTTATGCCATTTTTGGAGGTTTAAAAGCAGTGGCGGTGTCTGATTCTATCAATGCTGTAGGTTTGTTAATTGGAGGGTCGTTAATTCCAATTTTTGGTTTAATGTTTATTGGAGATGGAAATGTGTTTACAGGTTTAAATATATTAACAACTGCACTTCCCGAAAAATTTGATATTATTGGCGGGCCAGATTCTGATGTTCCTTTTTGGACACTTTTTACAGGTATGATTATAGTAAACTTTTATTATTGGGGTACGAATCAAGCCATTATTCAAAGAGCACTTGGTGCTAGAAATTTAAAGGAAGGTCAAAAAGGTCTTTTATTAGCTGCTTTTATTAAAATACTAGGACCTTTTATAGTGGTATTACCAGGTATTATAGCCTTTTATATTTTTAATGGAGATTTATCAAATGCAGATGAAGCTTATCCAATGCTAGTTAAAAAGGTATTACCTGCAGCATTTATCGGTTTTTTTGCAGCTGTTCTTTTTGGTGCTATTTTAAGTTCTTTTAACAGTGCTTTAAATAGTTCTGTTACTTTATTCGGACTTGATTTCTATAAAGAATATTTTAACAAAAATGCATCAGAAAAGCAAGTTGTAAAGGCGGGAAAAACATTCGGTATTGTTTTAGCTTTGTTCTCTATGGGAATAGCTCCCTTATTGTATGGCGTTCAAGGAGGAATTTTCACCTATTTACAAGAGCTAAACGGTACGCATAGTGTACCCATTTTGGCCATTGTAATTGTAGGGATATTCTCCAAAAGAGTTTCAGGAAAAGCAGCAAATATTGCTCTTTTGTTTAGTGTCGTAAGCTACTTAATTACCTTATATGTAATCAAACCGGATATAAGTTTCTTACATATTATGGGAATACTGTTTATGTTAACCATAATTATCATGTTTGTCGTAAGTTATTTAAAACCACGAGCAACAGACTACACTCAAGAATATACAAAGCAAGTCGATATTACACCTTGGAAATATTTAAAACCAGTAGGATATATTATAGTAGCAGTAGTTATCGGACTTTACATTTATTTATCATAATAATATAATTAATAAAAAAATGATTAATTTAAAACAAAATGACGTTTGGTTAGTGACTGGTAGTCAGCATTTATATGGTCCAGAAACCTTAAGACAAGTAGCTGAACATTCTCAGAAAATAGCAAGAGAGTATAACAACAAGGCAACAATTTCTGTAAATGTTGTTTTTAAACCAGTTGTTAAAACTGCCGATGAGATTCATCAATTATGTAAAGAAGCAAATAACAATGATGCCTGTGTTGGTTTAATTACGTGGATGCATACGTTTTCACCTGCAAAAATGTGGATAGCTGGTTTACAGGCCTTGGCAAAACCATTTTTGCATTTACACACTCAATTTAATCGAGATATTCCTTGGGGAACAATTGATATGGATTTTATGAATTTAAATCAATCTGCTCACGGAGGAAGAGAATTTGGATTTATTGCTTCCAGAATGCGTATGAATAGAAAAGTAGTAGTGGGTCATTGGGAGAATGAAGGTGTTATTAAAAAAGTGGATGACTGGTGTAGGGTAGCTGTTGCTGTTTCAGATTCTAAAACGATGAAAGTAGCACGTTTAGGAGATAATATGCGCCAGGTTGCGGTTACAGAAGGGAATAAAGTTTCTGCTCAAATTAAGTTTGGCTACGAGGTAAATGGGTACGGGTTAGGAGATTTAACACCATTCATAAACCAAGTAACAGATAAGGAAGTTGATGACTTAATTAAGGAATATGCAGATAATTATGCCTTAGCTAAAAATATTGTTTCTGGCGCTGAAAAACACTTTGCTTTAAGAGATTCAGCTCAAATTGAAATTGGTTTAAGAGCATTTTTAACCGATGGAGGGTTTACCGCATTTACAAATACGTTTGAAAACTTGCATGGTATGAAACAATTACCAGGAATTGCTACACAACGACTAATGGCAAGTGGCTTTGGATATGGAGGAGAAGGTGATTGGAAAACAGCTGCTTTGGTTAGAACCATGAAGGTAATGGCAAGTGGTTTAGAAGGAGGAAATAGTTTTATGGAAGATTATACATACCATTTTAATCCTGACAAACCTGCTGTTTTAGGTTCTCATATGTTAGAAATTTGTCCGTCAATTGCCAAAGGAAATATTAACGTTGAAGTGCATCCATTAGGAATTGGAGGTAAAGATGACCCCGCAAGATTGGTGTTTAATGCTGGTGCAGGAAATGCACTAAACGCATCTGTTGTTGATATGGGGAACCGTTTTAGATTATTAGTGAATAAAGTGGAGGCATTAGAAATTGAACATGATATGCCAAATCTTCCTGTTGCTCGTGTACTTTGGGATGCCAAGCCAGATTTACAAACAGCAGCTTCAGCTTGGATTTTAGCAGGAGGAGCGCATCATACAGGATATAGCCAAAATTTATCAGCAGAGCAATTAGAAGATTTTGCGGAGATGATGGATATTGAGTTTTTGTTAATTGATGAAAAAACTGATTTATATAGATTCAAACAAGAATTACGCTGGAATGATGCAGCATATGTTTTAAATAAGGGATTCTAATTAAAGATTTATAGGTGTTTTGAATGAAAATTTACCAAAATGAAGAAAATCCTCAGTTTTACTATTTACACGATTCTTTTAATAGGATGCAATACGGCACCGTATAAAAATAGTGACTTTTTTATTATTTGACTAACTCCGGCATTTATGCCGGAGAAAAAGCACGAAACACAGATGGGCTTTAGCCGGGGGCGCCCAGCCCTTAACGATCAGGGTGTTCAGGGCTAAAGCCCAGTCTGGTCGTTATCATAATCTCCGGCATAAATGCCGGAGTTAGTCAGGAAGTCACCATTAATTTACGCTATCTATTTTTTAAGAAAAGATATAAATTTAAGAACCTAATAAATAAAATTAAAGAAGCTAGATTAATAAATAACAAATGAAACGAATTCATTCAATTATAACAGCATGCTTACTATTTGTTTTCACCTTTGTACAAGCACAAGAAAAAGCACCTGTACAAAGCGCGTCGAAGCCGAATATCCTTTTCATCCTGGCGGACGATCTGGGGTATGCCGATCTCGGTTGCCAGGGTAGCAAGGAAATCCGAACGCCGCATATCGATTCTCTGGCGAAAACCGGTATCCGGTTAACCGATGCCTACGTGAGCGCGCCGCAGTGCGGGCCTTCACGGGCCGGAATTATGACGGGCATCAACCAGGCCCGTTTCGGTTATCTGGACAACAATGAGCATGCCGGGCTTCCTGATCAGGAAACACTGCCGTTGATGCCGGAACTCATGAAGAGTGCAGGGTATCGAACCGGTTTGATCGGCAAGTGGCACATTGGGCAGGGGACCGAATATTTGATCCAGAATCGCGCAAAGAACCATATGCCGCTGCTTCCCGTCGACCGCATTGATTGCGCCGAACCCTGGATGCGCGGTTTCGATGAAGGCATGTTTATCGTCGGGGGCGGCGGATACTATTTCCCGTTTAAAAAGCCGTTCTCGAATCATCCCCGTTCCCATTATTACACATTCAATAATGCGGAAAAGGATCCAGAAGAAATCCGGTTGGGCGAAGATGCTTATAGTACGGACTTTTTTACCGATGCCGCGCTGACGTTTATCAAGGAGTCGAAAGACGAGCCGTTCTTCCTTTATCTGTCATACACCGCACCGCATTCACCGCTTCAGGCCAAGCCTGAAGACATTGCGGCCAACAGCCACATACAGGATAAAAACCGGCGGATTTTTGCCGGGATGATGACCTGCCTCGATAATAATATCGGTCGCGTTCTCGATCTGCTCGACGAAGAGGGCTTGCGGGAGAATACGCTGATTGTCTTTATGAGTGACAACGGCGGCCCGACCGGAATCGGTACAGGGAAAAACACGTCCCGCAATGATCCGTTTACCGGAAAGAAAGGCGATGTGCATGAAGGAGGCATCCGGGTGCCCTGCATCATGAGTTGGACTGGTGTTTTTCCGGCGGGAACCATTTACTCCAAAGCAGCAAGTAGCCTCGACTTGCTGCCGACCTTTGCTGCTGTTGCAGGTGCGAAGCTGAATACGAATGTGCAATACGATGGTCTCAATCTTATACCCTATTTGAAAGCTAATCCTTCAATAAACACCCCGCCTCACGAGATTCTGTATTGGCGCTGGCGAGAAAAAAAAGCCTTGCGCTATGGTGATTATAAATGGCTCGACGCAGGGAACGACTACGGTGCTCAACCGAATTACGGACTGTTTGACCTGTCTAAAAGTAGTAAGGAGAATTCAGAAACCATTCTGAACGAACCGGAACGGCTTAACGAGTTGGAACACATTTATACAAAATACTGGAAGGATCACTCTAAAGAACTTATACCTGAAAACTAGAATGGAAAAGGTGATGAAAAAACAAGCAGTTAAAAAAATGAATTAATATCATAAATATGCAAAGAAGATCCTTTATCAAAAAAGCCGGTATTAGCACAGCATCATTAATTGTAATTCCATTCGCGGGAAGCAGTATGTTTGTTGAGAACGAGGTCAGAGTGAATAAGCTTCTACCGGTAGCTAATAAAAAAGCACTGGTAAATCCCGATATGGGTTGGACCATGCATTACTATTCCAACGTTATTACCAATTACGGGTCAAAACTGGAGCCTTCCGATACCCTCGATGATTTTCCCGGATTGTCCACCGTTTATCTACGTGTACCTTGGTCATTTATTGAGTTGGAAGAAGGGAAGTTTAACTGGGAGCTGCTAGATACTCCCGCTCAACGCTGGATAGAGAAAGGGAAAAGAGTGGCTTTCAGAATTTCAGCCGAAGAAAGTTGGATGAGGTATGCCACGCCTAAATGGGTGAAAGATGCAGGTGCTGAAGGATCTGACCTCAATGGCAATAAAGATGGTACATGGGAACCCAAATTCGACGATCCGATATTCCTTGAAAAGGTGGAGAACTTTGTGAAAGCAATGGCTGAGCGTTATGACGGCAAACCATATGTAGACTTTGTAGATGTGGGGCATTTCGGCATGTGGGGCGAAGGTCATACGATTAAGAGCGGAATAGAATATCCTTTAGACGTTAAGAAATGGCACATTGATGTTTATCTAAAGTATTTCAAAAAGACATTGTTATGTATCAGCGATGATTTCGTAGGGCATGACAAACCCGGAGATAATTTCCCTATTTCGGATTATGCTTTTTCCAAAGGTGTTACCATTCGTGATGATAGTATTATGGTGCAACCAGCCCCTAGAAACTGGTATCATTCAGGAATGGCACAGCAGTTTTGGCCAACATTACCCGTAATTTTAGAGCACGAACACTACGGTGGTGCCGTAAAGCGTGGCTCTTGGGACAAAGATTTGTTTTTAAAATCCGTGGAAGATTATCATGGAAGTTATATGTCCATCCATTGGTGGCCAAGAATACTACTAGAAGAGAACCGAGAAGTCATAGACAAAATCAACCTTAGACTAGGCTATCGTCTTCAACTCAATGAAATCAAGTGGCCAGAAAAGGTCAATATTGGTGAGCGTTTTGTTATAAGTTCTGAATGGAGAAATGCTGGAGTAGCACCATGTTACCGAGGAGGATTTCCTTGCTTCACAATAAAAGATGAAAAGGGAGGCATCATATCTGTATTGGTGGATGAACAAATAAACGTGAGAGAACTCCAAACAGGAGCTCCCCAGGATAATCACTCAAAGAAAATCATTTCTGAGTTTACAATAGGGTCACAATTTAAGGATACGGTAAAAACCTTTGCCAGAAATGTTCAAAGCGGAATTTTTGAGATGTATGTATCCGTGGGAAATGCTGATGGCACACCGGTTTATGAATTACCCTACTCCGGTAACGATGGATTTAAAAGATATAAAATGGGGCAGATTGAAATAAAGGAAAAAGTTTAAAATGTAAAATAATAATTATAATAAAAATTTAAAAGTATATGAAAAGACTATTTTTTATTATCCTAAGTGTTCAACTGTTGCTTAGTTGTACCGAAAAAAAAGAAGCGGTTGACAGCATGGAGGTTTCCTGGGAACAAGCGCTTAATGATTGGGAAATTCGTTCTGAAATCTGCCTTAAGGCGAATTACTGGTATTGATTAAGTTAAATAAGTAAGTTGCACAATTGAAAGACAAGTAAAAGATCTCATAATGTATTAGTTAAAAATCTAAATAATGAAAAACAAAATAATGACAAAATATTTCTCACTTTTTTTTGCTTGCATATGCATGCAAGTTCATGCTCAACAAACACAAGTTCAATACCTGTCTGGTACTGGCGCCGACAATACAGTATCCTGGGATTTTTACTGCTCCGATGGTATAAATAGTAAAAAGTGGACTACAATCGAAGTGCCATCATGCTGGGAACAACAGGGCTTTGGCGAATACAACTATGGTGCGGTTTCATTCAAAAAACGCTTAAAAGAAACAGGTACTTACAAACACAATTTTAATGTGCCAGAAAGTTGGAAATCCAAAGAAGTGAAGATAGTTTTCGAAGGCGTAATGACAGATGCAAGTATAAAAGTAAATGGTAAATTAGCCGGACCGGTTCATCAGGGAGCTTTTTATGAGTTTGAATATGATATTTCCCAGCTTTTGAAATTTGGGAAACAAAATTCTATCGAGGTAATTGTCAATAAATTTTCGAATAATGAGTCAGTCAATTATGCAGAAAGGAAAGCCGATTTTTGGGTTTTTGGAGGTATTTTTCGGCCTGTATATTTAGAAGCAAGACCCAAAGAAAACATTCAAAGAGTAGCAATTGATGCCAAATCCGATGGCACTTTTGAAGCCGATGTTTACACTTCTTTATTAAAAAAACCGAGGGAGATAGAGGTTTCTATTCAAACGCTGGATGGTACTCCCGTCACTACTTTTACTGGAAACACTAAGAATTCAAACAATCGTATTTCTGGTAGCATAGAAAACCCTAACCTTTGGAATCCGGAATCGCCTGATTTGTACCAAGCGGTATTTAAGCTAAAATCAGCAGGGAAATCGGTACATCAGCATACCGAAAGATTTGCATTTAGAACAGTAGAGGTAAGGGAGCATGATGGGATTTATGTCAATGACGTAAAAGTGAAATTTAAAGGCGTCAACAGACATACTTTCCATCCCGACTATGGACGAAGTTCCTCAAAAAAGTTCAGTATAGATGCCGTGAAATTGATGAAAGAAATGAATATGAATGCGGTGCGTATGTCTCATTACCCTCCAGAAAAGCATTTTTTAGACGTTTGTGATTCATTGGGTTTATTTGTACTGGATGAATTAGCAGGATGGCAAAAGCCGGCATATGATGATATAGTTGGTGAAAAGTTGGTTGTTGAAATGATTGCAAGAGATGTGAATCATCCCAGTATTGTACTTTGGGCCAATGGAAATGAGGGAGGTTGGAACAATACTTTGAATGATGATTTTGCAAAGCTTGATATTCAAAAACGAACGGTGGTGCATCCCTGGCAAAATTATGGAAAAATCAATACCCATCACTATATGAATTATAATTACCTATCTTTAGATGGCTATGGAAAACGGGAAATATTTATGCCCACTGAGTTTTTGCATGGTTTATACGACGGAGGACATGGTGCTGGATTAGAAGATTATTGGTTGCGTATGTGGCATCATCCCTTATCGGCAGGTGGATTTCTTTGGGTTTTTGCCGATGAAGGAATAAAAAGAAGTGATAAAAATGGGGAATTGGATTTTTATGGGAATGGTGCACCGGATGGTATCGTGGGCCCTTATTTAGAAAAAGAGGCGAGCTTTTATACAGTTAAGAAAATATGGAGCCCTGTTTTTATTGAAAAACGATACATCACCCCGCAATTTAATGGCACCTTCAACATTGAAAACCGATATCACTATACCGATCTGGATCAATGTACTTTTTCTGCAACGTGGATAAAGTATGAAGAGAACGAAAAAAAGAATATCAGTTTTGAGCAAAAGATAAATGTGCAATTGCAGCCAGGGCAAAAAGGAAAACTCGAAATTTCATTACCCCCCAATTGGAATACCAACCACGTATTGAAAATTACAGCAAAAGATGTAGCGGGTAAAGTGATCAACGATTGGTCGTTTCCTGTTCAGAAAGCTGCTAAAGTTGCTACAACTATTAAAACAAGCAGAACGGATTCAGAAGTTAAATTGTCTGAAGATGATAGTGTATATAAGATTATTACAGGTCAGTTTTCGTATACGTTTGAAAAAAAGAGTGGGATGTTGTCGGCAGTTAGTAATAGCGGAAAGAATATTCCACTGACCGGAGGACCACTATTTGTAAGTCGCGAACAAAAAATAGATCAGGTAAGTGCTGTACAACAGACTGATGGTTCAGTATCCATAACAACAGTGTACGAGAAAAGTGCTGATTCTGTTATCTGGCGTATACAAAAGGATGGTTTGTTGGATTTGAAGGTAGCCTATATGCCTACTACTAGCGCTCCATATGCAGGAATTACTTTTTCATTTCCTGAAGATAATGTGTCTGGTTTGAAGTGGATGGGACAGGGTCCTAATCGTGTTTGGAAAAATAGAATCTCAGGAACCAACTTTGGCGTTTGGGAAAAACAATATAACCAGACAATTACCGGAAAATCAGGCTTTGAGTATCCCGAATTTAAAGGGTATCATGCTGATATATACTGGGCAGAAATTAAGACTAAGAATACCCCCGGATTTAAGGTATATGTTAAATCAAATGATGTATTTCTACGAATGCTTACACCTGATCAACCTAAAGGTGGACGAACTACTATTGTGAAATTTCCATCAGGAGATATTTCTTTTTTACACGGTATTAATTCAATAGGTACGAAATTTACAAGGTCATCCATATTGGGCCCTCAGTCTAGTGAATACCTTTTCAATGAGAAAAGAACTTATGGTGGTAAATTAAGGATGAATATTGTATTTGATTTTGGATATTAAATTAGCGGAAATGTGAAATAAGATGAAGAAAGATGCGGGCTTTTGTGGAATGATGAAGGTGGATTTAGCAAAATAATAGTAAAAGAAAATTTCAGAAAATATCTGGATTAAAAATAACGACACGCCATTAACGATCCTAATAATTTGCCTATTTTTCATGATTGGATGTTCCGATTCAGATGATGTAGAAACACAAGAAATAAAAACCTATGACACAACTAAGAAAAATAAAAAGATTAAACTGGATTTGTCTCGTAGTATTACTAATAGTTTCCATTCATTTGGAAGCACAACAAATAGTAGACCTCTATCCAATCTCCATACCTAACAGTAAATCGTATCCCATGAAAGAAATAGTCACTGTCAAAAATGGACATATTTCTTGGGTTAAAAGTGTTTCAAAGCCAACATTGACGCTATATCATCCTAAAAAAGAAATAGCTACAGGAGCAGCAGTAATCATATGTCCGGGCGGTGGTTATTCAGGAGAAAGTTATCTAAAAGAAGGCACCCGAATTGCTGAAGCATTTGTACACAAAGGGATTGCTGCTTTTATCCTGAAATATCGTCTACCCAGCGATTCCATCATGATTGATAAAACAATAGGCCCCTTGCAAGATGCCCAACAGGCAATTAAAACAGTGCGTCAGCATGCTTCTGAATGGAACTTAGATGCGGCAAGAATAGGGATTATGGGATTCTCAGCAGGAGGCCATTTGGCTTCAACTGCCGGAACGCATTTTAACAAATCATATATTCCCAATGTTGAAAATATAAGTTTAAAACCAAATTTCATGATATTGGTGTATCCGGTGATCAGTATGAAAGATGAAATAACACATAAAGGCTCACGCCAAAATTTACTCGGCAAGAATCCCTCTATGGAGCAGGTTTCACTGTTTTCAAATGAATTGCATGTTAGCCCCAATACGTCACCTACATGGATAACACATGCAGGAGACGACAATGTAGTTACTGTTGAGAATAGTATCCGGTTTTACCAAAATTTAATTCGAAATAAAGTTCCTGCAGAAATGCACCTATACCCAAAAGGAAATCATGGATTTGTACTGAGTTTACCTACTGACGAATGGATGCAGCCATTGTTTGACTGGATGCGTGAAAGTGGGTTTGTTACTTGGTAAATTTAAAACAGTAGCGAAGTAAAAACTGGGTCGTCAATTACGGCTTCTTCTGATTAAAATACAGATTTATTAGAAATGGTCAATGAAACTATATTTATAGCTCAAAATTTACTTACATCGGCTCTGCCCGCGTGAGTAACCCATTTTGCTCTTAAATACTTTTGAAAAATAAAACAAAGAATTGAACCCTGTTTTAAAAGCAATTTCTTTGAGAGGTAGCTTGGTATTGATAAAACCAAGACAGTACAGGATACTCTTTTTCTTTTTATTTCTTTATTTAAAACGAAAATTTACCAAAATGAAGAAAATCCTCAGTTTTACTATTTACACGATTCTTTTAATAGGATGCAATACGGCACCGCCTAAAGAAACCAAGCCCAACATCATCTTTATTCTAGCGGATGATTTTGGCTATATGGACGTTCAAGGATATGCTCAGCGTACTACAGGAATAGACCTAGATAAAATGTATTACGAAACTCCGAATCTTAATAAATTAATGAGTGAGGGAGTTTCCTTTTCGCAAGCTTACGCAAATCAACTATGCTCCCCTACCCGAGCCAGTTTGCTTACAGGAAAATATGCAGCTCGTGTTGGGGTTACTACGGCCGCTGGACCAGAACCGACCTATTTCAATCAGAATATGGAAACACCTAAAGGTTCCTATATACATGATGCCTTATATCACTCGGACCCCATCAAAGAGCAACAAGCTTGGATGAATGGTAGTTCTAGTTCAGCCGTACCAGCAGGATCAGAATTCGACAACGGAAAAGATGAAATGAGCATCGCTGAAGCACTCACAGATTATCATTCTGCGTTTATAGGGAAATGGCATATTGGAGGGCATGGAGCAAAAGGACAGCAACCTTCTGATCAGGGATTTGAAGAATTGGTGTATTGGGATGCGCCAGGTTCCGTTTATTTCGACTGGAAGGAAGAATGGCTAGCCCCATTCGGTCGCAAAAACAGTAAATATGCCCGCTATCGCAATCCTCCCAAGCGTTCAGAAAGTGATTTTGTTCTTGGAAATATCGGTGAAGAAACTGGCGAAGAATACCTGACAGACGACATGACGGCTCAAGCCGTAAACTTTATAAAAAAACAGGCCGCTTCTAAACAAAAACCTTTCTTTTTATACTTCAACCATTTTGCTGTACATACACCCATACAAGGAAAAAAAGAAGATGTGGACTACTTTGATGCTAAAAATACCAAAGGTTGGAACGGACATGAAAATCCTACTTACGCTTCTATGGTGAGAGGTTTGGACGATTCTGTTGGTAGTATTATGAAGGCACTTGAAGAAACGGGATTAGAAGATAACACAATTGTGGTATTTATGTCAGATAATGGAGGCATTGCCACCAAGGTTGCTAACCAAGGGATTTATACCGATAATTCGCCATTACTTGGAGGAAAAGCAACGTTGACAGAAGGTGGTATTCGGGTGCCGCTTATCTTCCGTTGGAAAAACAAAATAGAAGGAGGTCAATGGTCTGATATTCCTGTAGACTGTTCTGATATCTTACCTACCTTAGCAGATATTGCAGGGTATGATACCAAAGAATTGGTTGCAAAAAATGATTTGGACGGCAGAAGTATGGCTTCGCTGTTAACGGATGTTGATAATAAAGAACAAGGCTATACTAAAAACACGCACTATTGGCATTATCCGTTTAATGTAATCTATAAAAGCCCTTTTGATTGGCTCCCTTTAGAACCCCATTCTGCTATTCGAGAAGGTGATTATAAATTAATTTTTGATTGGTATGGACGTTTGTATTTGTTCGATATTCAAAACGATCCCTACGAGAAAAACAATTTAGCAAAGCAAAAACCAGATAAAACAAATGACTTGTTTGACAAGTTGATGAAATGGACAAAAAACAGTGTAAAAGAAACCTATATACCATACTTGAACAAGGATTATGATGCACAAAAAGAAGAGCGTGATGTTTCTTTTGTGAATCTGGTAGAAGCGTATAAAAATGGGGAAGACATTGCCGCCTTGGCAAATTGAACGATAAATAAGAATTTAGTAAATCAAAAAAGGGAAAACAGCCCCAATGCGCAGCAATGCAAGCCCCATGCGTAGTGTGAAAAACCTTATTCAATTCTCGTTAATGCTAGTAATGATTATTGGCTATTAGTGACTCTGTGCTGATAACTCTCACTGCCAACTGGCGCAAGATAAATGTGCAAAACAATGGAGAACTCATTTCACTTCAACCTAGAGTTATTGGCGATGTGGCCAATCGATCGTTAAAACCATTTGTGCGTAAAATTGGACCAGATCCAGCTTCGATTAAAGCAGCCATAATAACGGTCATTCTACTAATAGTCAATTTACCATGTGGATTAAGGCAATTAGCCAAGTTTCAATAAAACGAGGATACCTTATTTTTGCTTGTGAACGGGTAAACCTAACTTCTTTAATCAATACATAACAAATGAAACGAATTCATTCAATTACAATAGCATGCTTAC
>TARA_B110000027_G_scaffold17170_1_pt1 | contig 18481 bp, 19 predicted proteins | sample TARA_B110000027 | Tara Oceans TARA_B110000027 (sample SAMEA4397101) | marine metagenome | biome: Polar Biome; feature: [SRF] surface water layer (ENVO:00010504); material: water (ENVO:00002006), including particulate matter (ENVO:01000060) such as... | depth 5 m
GTGCAGGGGGTGGAGGGGGTGGAGGGGATGGAGGGGATGGAGGCGACGACGACGAGTTGACTAGAGAATTGCAACGTCAGATCGATGCTTTGCCTAATGAATCCGAGCCGGATTCCGATGATGACATGGGACTGTTGCCTTATGAGAGGGTCGAGGGAGGCGATGGGGGTGTGTCGGGCGACGAGCAGATGAAGGGGTCCGCGGGAGGCGATGGAGACGATGATGGCAGATTGGAACCGGTGCACGAGGAAGGAATGGAAGTAAGAGGCGACGATCCGACGGAGGGGCCCGCGGGGGGCGATGGAGGCGATGATGGCAGATTGGAACCGCCGCCCGGGCAAGGAATGGAAGTAACAGACGAAGGTTTGATGGAGAGGGGCAATGAAGAAGGGAATACGGAAAAAATGCGGGTGGCCTTGATCAAGATACTCGAGGATGACTTATCTATGAATAATAATCAGGTATTCGATAAACTCTCGAACACCTTCATCAATGTGGACAAGGTCTGGATGAGGAACGAGATTAAACAATGGATGGAGTTGAAACGGGATGAGCGGCGGTCAGATCAAGAGTTACGGAAGCTCGAGGAAGACGCTGTCGAGCCGGAGCTCTATTTAAGCTTGGTCGAAATACTCAGAGAAGCCTCTGGTAAAATCAGCGTGGGCAAGGTACAAACACTACTCAGCAAAAAGCACGGGTTTAATGTGGGTCAGAAGTGGGTCGAGCACGAATGTACGAATTGGGCGACACAGTGGCTCGGTAGTCAAGACGGAAGCGACGAAAATACCCGGAAAGCCTTGCGCTACATGCTCAATCTGGCCGAGGGTAAAATCTCACCTGAAAAGATACAAGAAACACTCAATGGCGTTCTCGAGCAACCGGTGGATATGAAGTTGGTGCTGAAAGAATGTAAACGTTGGTTCGTGAAACGTCAAAGGCATAAGGCAACGGGTGCTACGGATTCTTTGGTCGGAATGGATGAAGCGTATCGTTTGGGCAACGGCAACACCTTGATAAAGGGCCACGGAGACGGTGGCTTGGGTCACCCGAACGAAGATGTGGATTGGACGGGGGTTGAAATGGAACAACCAAAAGAGCACCAAACATTTTATATACAAAGGGCACGACCTAAAAAACCTCGTGTGAAGTTCATAGCCTTGTCCGTTCTTGTAATCGAACCCTTCCCCCGTTGACCAGTATCCCAGAGAAGCGACCGCACGTAAGCGCCCCGACTGTGTGTGTGCAGCAACCTCACTGTCTTTGACAAGGCGAAGTTTAATGAGGCGTACGAGACTGCAGACTCTGAGTTCCATGAGTTCATGATGAACCACCAGTGGTATCGTGAACACGCGGACGAAGAAAAGATAGATTCAATGATGTTTGACGGACCGGATGAAAAATCCGATTTGACTGCGCACTTCCCCTTTATGACCCACGCACAGTTACCACTTCACACAACGGCAGGACGTGAGGAAACGATGGACAAATCAACAGTAGATACAACGACACTAGCAACGCGACCGGTGGGTCGCCTTTGGGAGTCTTGGATAAGCGACAGGGTGTTGTTTTCGAAATCACCCGAGAAGTTAAGTGAGAGAGTGCGCGAATGGGAAGAGACGCATCCGGTTCATCTGACCGAGATGGATCTTGGCTCTCCCCTTGTGTGGGATTTTCCCTCGGTCGACGAGCTCAAGGAGACGCTCCGCACACGTTACGTCCTCGCGGCGCGCCTATCGATGCTCGCTCTTGACGCTGATGCCGCTTGATGCCGGCAAGAGCGGCGGGGTCGCTTCTGTCGTCGGTCATGGACGCGAAACTTGACCTGGGCCTCTTCGCGACGAACAGTATGCGGTCCGCCCTTTGTCGCTTTAGGCTGTAGTTGGTGAAACAGACGGCAGACCGGTTCGTGTCTAGACGGCCGTTGTTTTGACGAAACGGACAGTCTGTAACCGCGGCGCGGTGTTGTTCTCTGCGGTGTGCGTTGTTTGCACGCATTGCTTGGTATACCAAAGATCGCATAATGCGTGTGTCGCAGCACATTGACTGGGCCATCCGAGAGAAGAAGTTTAGTATGGGTGTAGAAGCAGTCGCGTGCTCCATAGCATCTTCGTCCGCCAGAACACGCGGCGCGAGGTGCTCGCCCAGGTGCACCGCCCATGTCGGTATGGAGTCCTTGTACACGACACTCTCGCGCACGGTCTCCAGGATCGTTATCACAGCGAGCGTCGACGACTTGACTGGAATGACAAGCACGTCACGGAAGGCGCCTATTAGGTCTAGTAGTCGTGGTATATTTTCCGGTGCATTAGGGGCCGACTGTTCAAGTAAGCGGTAAGAAAAAATCTCGAATGCTCGGGAGGCCCACACGGGGCTGTGCGCAACTCCACCAAAATAAGATTGCATAAATATACGCGTCAAGAGTCGTAGTTCTACGAAGACGTGCGGTCGAGCGTTTGGCGTTTCGGCGAGAGCGCGCACCCACGCGTTGACTGTCGTGGGGTTGTTAAATTGGTAGAAGCCGTGTACGACGCTTCCGACGTCATACCGTCCCCGCATAAATGCAGTGGCGATCTGCAAGATATGTTCGAATAGCACGGGGTTCTTCGATGTCATCGGCAGGGCACAAGCAAACTTGCAATGCACACCGTATCCTTTGCTTCCCGCCAGCCAGCAAACGAACAGCGCAGCCACTCGCGCTCTGGACCCCTGGTTGGGTGCCGTGACGCTTGCCTTTTACTTTCCGAACGCTGTAGTTAAACACGCGTGCACCACTAGCGTCCTGGACCCCCAGACAGGGCACACGTGCACGTATGAAGGGGGGCACCCTTGTCAAACGTCCACGCCACACCCACGCCACACCCACGCCACACCCATGAGCTGCATCCACGGAACATCGCGACGCCCGATAAGCGTCGACATGCCGCTGGACACCCTCAAACAGAAGGTTGCCCAGTTGAGCAGCCCGCCCGCCGAGGCGCTGCTCGCGGAACACGCGCGCGGATCGCGCGGATCGCGCAGCGCATATCTATTATTGTCTTCGCTCGTGGCGTCTGAAGAGGCGCGGCTCAGCAACGACGCCGACATCAAAGTGCTGTTTGAATTCAACGACAAACTGGCGCCGCTGGCAGAGAAGGCGGCTCGGCGATTTCGAGAGTTGGTCCCGCGCGACAGGGTAAATACGCTGGTCGAAGGTCGAGCGACCGGCGACAATCTTGCTGGTGGAGACCAAGGCAAAATGGAATGGCGGCGCCTGAAGGCGCAGCTTCAGTGTCTGCAACCCGAGTTGAAGATGCCTTCCGTGGTGTTCCCCCGCCTCCCCGCCTCCCTCGTGCAGGGCATTCAGGTATTAAGCGAGCCTTGCGCTGACACGCCACCCGAAAACGTGGTCTACTGGTTTCTTTCGTTCTGGCGCGCGAGTATTCGCAATGAGTCTCTTTCGGGGGTGGTGCGGCAGACGTTTGAGAGGTCAACCAGGCAGCTCCTTCGCAAACTACACCAGTTCAAAGAGCGCGCTTTAGTAGACAAGCCCTCCGTCAAGGAAGCAGAGAAAAGCACCCCAGCGAGCGGCACCAAGAAACGAACGTTCAAGCAGATTGAGAAGACGCCCCGGCTCATTGAAGACATCCACGCCAGTCTGGGCACACTGCAATCGGTAAACAGACTGTTCCTGGGCGTCGACTACCGCTCGCGTCTCTTAGACGCCCACTTGCCAGACTTGGCGCTGCAGCGGGAGAAACTGCGTTTGCAGATATTGGACATGGACGTAGATTTACACGTGTTGCGCGCCATGGAATCCGAGACAAACAGACAGATCGTGGCGTATGTTTCAGAAAGTGCGAAGAAACGTCGCCAGGCGGACCTAGACCGCAAGCGAGACGGCTTTGACGAAGACATCGAGGGTGAGTTCTCACTCCTGCAGCGAGTGGATGAACTTCTAGGCCCTGGGTGTCTGTCAGCGGTCCTCCGTCGCCGCCAAGCGATGATCGACGACGAGGTGGAAGATTCCAACCTCTGCGACGAGTTTAAGCGCACGTTGCGCACACAGCTAGAAGCCACGCGGGTGATAGAATCGCCTCTTCTCGAGGAGGCAGAGCGAACGGTTTCCGGAATTGGCATTGAGGGTCTTGCGGAAAAACGTGTTCGAGCGACGCTTTGGGCTCAGTTTGCCGTGTACCGACGCGACGCGGTGATCGGGGCGTGCGAGCGCGCCAGGGTCAGCGGGGATTCCCGGCGCGCAATCGTGGATGCGCTGGACGCGAAGAGCACGATTTCGGAACACGATATGAGTTTGCTGGTTACCAACGCCGCCGGTGGAGACCCGGCGCTGCCCCAGATGCTCGAACAAATTTGCAAGTTGGAGACGCGCGTGTACACGCCCGACATTGACGCTCGTGTATCGAGTGAGCTGAAGTCTAGTCGCGCGGTTGACAAGCTCAAGTATAAACTGCTCACCGGGACGCACATTGAGCTGCACTGCCGAGCGGATATCAAAAGCGCCATACTGAAGATCCAGTCGACGCCCTCCCGTCGGCGCGAGTTGCTGTATCTAAACAAGCGCGACGAAATCAACATTGTGCTCAGCGGTCGTCGAGACGACCCACTCAGCGCGAGACAGATCGAGAAGAAGCTGGATGGGCGGACTAGCGCGCGCGCGCTGGTTGACTCGCAGATGGCGCAGTTGTGCAGCGATTCTGAGATAGAAGCGCGCTTCGAAGCCTGTCACCCCAAAACGGACGACCTCTTCCATGAGCCATATCTGTTCAAGGAGAGCATATACTTATCGGAGCGCCCGCCAGTCGACGGAGGGTCTCTGGACTACGTGGTCCGCAAGCGCGTCAAGGCCCAGCTAACGGGGAAGGAGCCCTACTTCTACCTTCTGCCTGGAGACTTCTCAGTCGACCCCGGCGCCGGCGTCGGGTGGTCCCAGTGTCACCCTTCGTGGGGCGACAACGAGCCCTTCTCGTCGCATTTCCGGACAGCCACCGACTGGAAGATCGGCCATGGGTTCTCGGTCACGCATGCAAAGTTCCAACAGCTGCACAGCGCCAAAGAGGACACTTTGGCGGGTGAACGCCAACTCAAGCTGGAACAGCACCAAATTATCTCCGACGTGATCAATCGGGCGCCTCGTGTGGGGCCGCTGCCAGCATCGCTCACCCGCCGCTCGAAGAGGGGGAAGACCGACCTCAAAGGCGTCAGGGACGCGATGTTACGGGTAGTTCCCACTCTTCCGCAGCGCATGGCGGCGTGTGTGATGGAGGCGGTCCGCGTGTCCTCCTTTTCATCCGGCGCGCCGACGCTGCGCCGCCTTTCGTTTTTGGTGGACGTGGACGCGTTTTTTCTCCTCAAGCAGGGTGGCGTGAACTGGACCGAGCAAGATGTGAGCGACCTGTCGCTCTGTGAAGTTGCCCTTCTGGCGGAGTGGGCGCTGGCCTTCTTGAAGGGTGAGTGGTCTCCGCTGTCGGGTCGTCTGGGGAGGCCGCCCTTGGTGTACTCCAGTTCGCAAGTGCTGCCCGAAGCGAAGAATGTGATTGAAGAAGCGCCCCCTTTTCCACCAGACTTCTCCTACGAGTCGATGTCCGAGGACGGTCAGCTTTCAGCGGAGCGCGTCCACGCGATGGCACGGTGGGCGTTGGTCTCCGACAGCGGTGGAGGGTGTCTGGGATGGGAGTTTGCGCTGTCCCCCGTGCACGCCACCACGAGCCCCGTGGGAAAGGACGTGTCAGCATTGCGCGCGCGTCTCGCTGACGATGCTTCTGCGGCGTTTTTGCGCTAGAATTTGTGGACCCAGGGGCGTTTGTATCCCACAATTACATACGAGTCGCGATAATGGGACTGGCGGGGGGGGCGCACGGGCCCAAGGCGGCACTCCGCCAGCGCTACCCCAGTGCATGGGAAACCGCGGGGGACCTTCGAGGGGTCAGCCGCAAAACGAACTCGGAAGCCAAAGACACGCTCTCCTGCGTAGACGGGAACGTCTGTGCCATGGCCGTCCCACAGTCTATCACGCGTCTAGACGAGTTCACAACCTTTTTACTAAATCTTTTTATGCGGTACGCGAGCAACGCAGACAACGTAGTTGTGGTGTTGGACGACCCAGCCACGCTGACGCAAGCCAAACGGGCAGAACAATGCCGGCGCGACGCGATGCGCAGGAAACCCGTCCCGACGTCCTCCGACCTCGCTCCTAGGTGGGTGGACGACGACTTCGACACGGCGAATGTTGGCCCCGAGGAGGATGTGCGGGCGCTGATCGCAGACCGAAAAACACGAATGCGAATCATGGATCACGTGTTTTCGCGTGTTTTTCTCGCGATGGAGCGGCACATTCTGGCGCGCGGGGAGCCCTCCTGCTCATTTTCGGTGGTCGGCTGCGACCCGCGCGGCGGGCGCAGGCCCATCGGGGCACTGCGAAAGGCAGCGGTGCTCAGTACTGACGACGGTCTAGGGGACGCGCTCTCGGGCGTCACGGCGGGCGAGGGGGACTTGAAATTGACTCAGGTGGTGGACGTCGCGATACAGGAGCGGGGCCGAGCGGGGTCGCCTCTCGCTGGGTTTAAAACTGCACACCTGCACACGATCGACACGGACAGCATCCTTATCGAAATGGGGGCCGAGGCGCGCCGGATCGAGGAGGGCTCGCTCGTCAACACGTTTCTGGTATTCAGGGAACGAGCGCCGAAACGAGGGTCGTGTGGGGCAAACAAAGCGGCCTTCAATCTGCTGGACGTGTCGACGCTGCTGGAGTGCGTGTGCGAAGACGTGTTCGGGATGACGTGCGTCGCCCCGCCCCGCACCGTCCGCCCTCTCGCGACCCACGCCTTTTCGCCCTACGCCCTATTGGAATGCTCATTCGACTTGACGCGTCGGCAGGTATGAAGACATCGCGCCGTCGATGGTGCGTCCAGCGGTGGCGCTGGTGGTCGTCGCGCAGGCGGCGCAAGGCACGGATTTTTGTGGGCTCAAAGGGCTTCGGACTGCCGAGCTGATGGACAGTTGCAGGGCGGTCTCGTCGGAAGAGGTGCACTATCTCTCCGCGCTCTCCGGCATGTGGAGCGAGGCTGAGGAAGACGCGCGCAAAGCCGAGCCCACCTTGAGGCGCGTGCTGGCCTTGTGCGGAGACTCGCTCGAAAACGTGCCTCGCCGCCGCGTCCATTCGGCGTCGCTGAGATCCCCCTCTCCACACGAGATCCTCAAGATTCTGTGGACGGGTCGGTACTGGTTGGGTTCGGAGCCGCTGGACACGCAACAGTGGGGGTTCGAGCCAACCGAAATCCACAATTACAGCGCGATGAATACGTGCCGCTCGTCGAGTGCGTGAATGTTGTGAGAATCGAAAAGTAGATAATACGAAACGAGTGCGCCTGTAGTAGCGTGAAAACCTTACGTGCATTTTAGGATGCCCGGAAGTGCGCAAAATCACCCGAGAAGTGCGCAAAATCACTCGAGAAGTGCGCACGCACATGGTAAGCCTACTACTACTCCTCCATCACTTTCACGTCTGTCTCTAAATCAGAGGACGCGGACAGCCTTTGTCGGAGTGCGAGACGTGAAATCTAAACGCATCCTTGTCGTTCGAGCCACAACAAATGGTAAATGGATGTTACCCGGAGGTCTATTAGAGAATTACGAAATAAGCACGCCTTGGCTCGGCGCCGCGCGAGAACTAAAGGAGGAAAGTGGGTTCACAATTTCTCTGGGTCCCGCACACTTGAATTCCAGGAATGGGGATTGTTACCTCTATGAACACTGGTTCGATTTCGACGGCCCGAATATGAATAGACATTCGATATTTGCGAGTAGACCAGAAACAAAAGACAAAGACCGTGAGATCCAAGACTTTGGGTTTGTTAAGCGAGTGGGTGATCGCTATGTGGTGACTTCATACGCAGGGAAAGACAAAACCACTCAGACGCTCCGAGGAGGGACAAAGAGACATTTGGATATATTGTCCCCACCACCCCCGCTACCCCAACCGAACACATTGTTGCCACGTTTTGCCCATGTCGGATTGCAAGACACGTCAACTAAATCCATCTTTGTTGTTTTAAACTCAAATGGTGAATGGATGTTACCCGGAGGTCTCGTAAAACAAGGAGACCACCCTTGGCACAGTGCCATTGAAGAACTAATAAATAAAAGTGGGTACTCTGTTCACCTGGACGCAAGGAACGATGTGCCTTCCATTCGTGGAAGGCACCTCTTTAAAACGGAATACAATTTCGGCGCATGGACATCCGAGCAGCGATATGATATATTTGAAACGAGAAAAGAGGCGAATATCATAGACTATGGGTTTGCGAAGAGAAACAGATACCAACTAAAGACTACGCCGGGTGGCACACGTTATGAGGTGACTTCATTCCAAAATCAGTTAAAACCCTATCAAGTGTTAATGTCGTGGCTAAAAGAAGATTTGGACAAATTGTTAGAATGAACATTCCGACTACATGTGGATAAGAGTGATAGGCGTTTTGGGGTGATTAGGGACGCATAGACATCAGGACAAGCCAAGTGAAGGGCATCCAAATGCGGGCCGATACGATAGCCTGTAGCCATTGTGCCGTACTCATCCCTCTCGCCCTTGCTTCGCTCTTGCATTATCGCCTTTCCGTACCCTTCCAGAGAGTACAGTAGAGTGCGAGGTATATGTCTGGCCCCAGATTACCCCAGTTTTCTATACACACTTGCATCAAAAGGCAAACGGCCAAAAGGCACCTAGGCGCTATTGAATGCGCGATATTTGCTCATTTACGCCTCACCCTCCGCCATCAAGCACGTTGAGAGCAGCGGAGGAGAGTGATAGGCTGTGGAGTGATACATCGCCAATTAATGTGCATTAACACTCTTTACGGACAAAAAGTGGTCTTTTCGCGCCAGCAGAAACACGGCGCAGCGCTCATTCGTCACGGCCCACGTTTCGTCCTTTAAAACTACTCGCCGTGTCCCATGTTTTTCTACAAACGAACAGAAGGTACCACGGGTGCTGCCCCTCACTACTATGAAGCGCGCGCCGTCTACAGCGATCGCCTCCATGGACCAGTGCTTCGGCTTCCGCCCGGGTTTTCGCCCGAGGCGCTTTGGTTTGATGCATGCTCCGTCGCCCGCTTCACTTCTCATGCCTCGTCTTTTTAGCAGCCGATTCGGGTGGATCGGAGGCCTCTGGTGCGGCGGCCCTGGCCTTCTTCTTCGTTCGCTTGACGACGTCACGCGGGGCGGCCACGCCCACTCCCTCTGTGCCGTTGACCTCTTGGACGAGCCATTTGGTGGCCAGGGAAATGACGGCACGAGACGGCTTCTGGTGTTTGCGCGCGGCCTTACGCAGACGTTCCGCGCGCAGAAATGCGGTCTGTGCGAACGCCACCAAGACTTGCTCCAGCATGAGTATGCTCCCGGCCGACATGTTCGCCATGGCAGGTGCCCGGGAGAGTTCTCCCCGGGGAGCCCGGCGCAAAAATTCCGATTCGCGCGCGCTCTGGTCGGCGAACGACATGGCAGCGTAGGAAGACAGCGTCTTGAACGCATGCGAGCTGGCGACGTGGTTGGCGTACCGCTTCTCGGACCCCGTTCGTTTCTGGAACATCGGCGCTTTCTTGGCGGCCGCCTGGAAAATCGAGTTTATCTGTCTTCGCTGCGCCGCCGCATCGGCCCGCAGGTTTTTGCTGCTCACGGCGTACGAAGGTGATTTGGCGGGCATGTTTTTGCGCCTTCAAATCTTCTGAATAGCAGACAAGATAGTGGCCACGCAGAAACGACCTCCTGGTTCTATTCCACGCTATGTGTGTAGATCAACTGCATTTGAACAAGAGGGCGAGCACAAAGGCATCATGGCGAAAGAAGAAAATACCACGTCGGATTCCCCGCCTGTCGCGCTCCCAGACGCGTCGGAGATGAAGGGGAACCGGAAGCGAAACATGCTCCTCGCACGCAAAAAGAGGATGTCCGGGTACCGCTCCAGAGCCCTTCAGTCTGGAGTTGACAAAAACACCCTCGAGCTTAGAATATTTAGCAACGCGGACGTCAAGCGCATGATGCGGTTTTGCCCGCCAGAAGACGCACTCTCTTACACCGAAGACGAGTTTCAGCGCCGTCGGATGCTGTCCGCGACGCCCGTTCCGCCGACTGCGGCGCAAGCCATGGGGCCCGCAATCGACGCGCTGGCGAAGCGCATTTGCGACACGGCGGCACGGGCCGCGTACGTCGCGGGTCGCCCATCAATGCAGCCATACGACATCCTGAACGCGTCTCGCGGGGTCTTGAGTGTGTCTGACTTTTCAGTGATGGGCACCGACGGACTGGCGCGATTTGCGCAGACCCACGACGCGCGAGGTAAACCGGTCTCGGAAAGAGAGGAAGGTGAAGACGCCAGACTTCCGATGATGGACTTTTTGGAGGGGGACATCGACCATGAAATGGAAGACGCCCGGGCCATTCGCTCCTACACGGAAATTTCGGGCGCTGTGGACCGCTGGCTGGACGCCAAGAAGAAGAAGAAGAAGAAGGAGAAGACGCCCGTAGTCGAGGGCAAGGGAGACTCAAACGCACTGGAATCCGACAGCAGTAGTGGCGCGTCCAAATAAATGCAAGCGCGTGCACACAAAAACACGAGCACCCCCGCCCAACACACGCGCAAATGGACCGAAGTTCCAGCGTACGCACAAAGGCAAGCTCTTCCAAGCGGGTGGCGCGCGCATCGAGCGCGAAGGATTTGTTGGGCGACCCGCACGAGGACACTGCGCAGGTGCTCGTAGACGGGCCGAGGGGGAAGCAGCCACGCCAGTCGGCAAACGCGCAGAAACGCAAACGGACCAAAATGGACAAACAGGCCAGGGCGCAAGAGTCGGGTGAGCGCCCCCACTATGGATGGTACCAGAGCAGACCGCGCTTCTCGGGACTCCCCGCGGAGATGATAGAGGCCCTGTTGGTCGCAGAAGCCGTCGCGAAAGTAGAGTGTAGGCGCCTCCGTGAGAGCCGTTGAAAACACTCGAGTGTACGGTGCACGAGTCCCAGTGAATGATATGATTTACGACTTAACTTTATACGACGCAGACGCTGTAAACCACTCGGTCGTTCACACGTCCCCCACCAGCCCCACCGCGCAATGAATGAGTCCCTCTAGCCCCCCCCCAGACGCCAAAATGTCCGGCTTTTGTCCCTTTTCCAAGCGGTACAGACACCATCGGTTCGTCCACCGGTCGAGGGACATGCGCGTCAGTCCGTTGTTCGACGGTGCACGCTGTTGTATGAAGGGCAGACAAACGCGACCTCCAAATGCGTCCGCCTTTCGAATCGGGTCGGGTCCCTCTCGAGTGAGCAAGCACGCCAGGCCCGTGAGGATCGAGACGGTTCGCGTCGTCTCGTCCTCAGAGCGGTCCCACACCCATGTGGCGCCCTGCATCGCGATCCCGTGGGCTTCTTGCGTCTCCGCGGGGTGCTCGCTCATTGCAATGTGAGACGTTTCGCGCGCGAGCGGCAAGGTGCGCCGCACTCCCACCAGGGTCATTGGCAACGTGAACGACAGCATCATGTCGCGCAGAACGACTTGGCCAGCTTCCGAGTCTGCGGCCGCGATGATGGACTCGATCGCCTGTGTGTTTTCCTGTCGCTTGTGCAGAGTGAGGCTGAGGAAGTCGTCGTCGCCGGCGTCCAGCAGACGCTGCTGCAGTATCGCGGCCGAGGAGAGGTAGAAGCTGCTGGCATAAGGGCGCATGTCTTCCAGCGTGCCGTTCGTCAGTAGATAGACACCCCGACCTATTTTCTGCGACACGATGTCGGATTCATTCCACACGCCAGGAGACCCCAGAAGACTCTTCAACGACCCAATCTCGTCCAGAACGGAGGGGTCTTGGTTACCCTTGGTCCCACGCCGCGAGGAACAGAGGCACAGAAGGACGAAGACCAAACTCGCACTCGTGGCGGAGTCCTCGTCATCGCGGCGAGACGCCATTATGCCGGCCGTGGTCAGCAGGATCAAGTCATTCTGAGAGAGCTCGCCGTGTTCTCCGTAGTCTTCCCGCACGAGGATATCTCTGAGCCGACACAGCTTCCGAGACGCCGATTCACGGTGCGTCGCGGCCTGGGCGCCGACGCTCGTAAGCTTAGAGTAAATGCCACTCACGAGGACGGACGGGTCTTCAAACCGGGTAGGGGTCGACATTATTCAACTGGACACGAACGACTCGCGCGGCGATAGCGGCGTGTCGCTAGCTGGCACAGAATTGCACGATTTCAAATACGACAGTGCCAGGGATGCTGGGGCGTAGTGGTGACCAGTCCGATTTCGGAGAAGACGACAGTGATATATGGGAACCGACGCCGACGCTGGAAGAAATTAAACAAGCATGTGGGCCAGCGGGCGACCAAAAAGTCAATTTTCTGACTCGCGTACTCGAGCGAACAGTTGGGTGGAACCGAGCGCACCAAGCTCATGCGGTGTCGACGGTTGACAGGTAAGACACGTTTTATTAGCACGCACTCTCCACAAGTCCACGCACTACCGGTCGAACGCACCTCTACCCTCGCGTGCGCAGTCCGACCGAACCCCCTCCCAGACAAGTTCCGAGCTCAAGGGGGCTGCACGCGCCACCGCGAAGTCCACCGAACACGGGAACAGGCCCATCCTCCTTACCGGTGGAATACAGCGCGCGAACGCCCTTGAATTCCGCGCTGGGGCACTCACCCTAGTGGGTGTAATAGCCTCATACTATATATGGTCTGGAGGGGAACTATCCAGAACATCTTCTCATCTCGCCAGCCACCATATGGTTTATAATCTGTCCATTGCAGTACATAATCTTTTATCTCGAAGTTGTTACTGACTTCTACTGACTCCAGTGCGTGGTGTTCATTTGGATTATATTTCATAGTAATTTCCCAACCCATATTTTGCACGCGCATTTGTTTACTATAGGTTCCTCGATCTACCTCTTTCATTTGCATACCTCGAATTAGTGTGATTAAAAGCGGTTGACGCATTTGGGATGCCCCCACGAGAAATGTTTGATAGACATCAATTTGATCGCCGTTCCTCAGAATTGCTTCGTCTGGAACACGACGCCAAGAGTCATCGTGTAGAATTTTAATAATCTCTTCGTATACACCCCTGTTTGATTTTTCTTTATCTTCCAACACACCCCCATTCACATTCCCACACGTAGGTTTCGTGGCAATAGACTTAGGTGCATAACTCTTGTGTCTCACTGACATGTTGCGTGGTCTATGTCTTCTATGATTAAACAACACTTTATTGTGCGACGGTTTACTCATAAAAAACAGCGAGGTGGCGTGCCTCCATCTTTCACTTTTGGTCTCTGGGCCCAGACAAGTTACGAGCCCAAGGGGTCTCCACGCGCTACCGCGAAGTCCACCGAACACTGTAACGGGGCCATCCTCCTTACCGGTGGAATACCATTCGCGAACGCCCTTGAATTCCGCGCCGGGACACTCGCGGTAGTCGGTCTACTCTGCGCAAGACACTTTCTTGTACAGGTGACTGTTTCACCTTACAGGGTCTGTCTTCACAGTCGCGAAAGTGAAGCTGTCGTGAAAGTGAAGCAGTCACTTGTAGCGTGAGAGCGCTGCGCGTCACAGAATCTGGAGTCGGAAGGCCTTACGCCCGTTCACCAGTTTGAAGCGTTTGTGTGGCGTGCGTTTACGTTTGATATCGGATTGGCTCTTCCGCTCGTTGATGCTCGCCCCGACAATCGGTTTGATGCGCAGAGAAATGTGCGCAAAGATCTCGTTCATCGTCATATCAGATCGGTGGGCGGTTTCCAGCCAAGGCTTTGTGTGTGCATTGCAGTATCTGCCGGCGGGACGGGTACAATCGAGTGAGTGTTACTGCACAATCCACGCGCGGGCGAGAGTCTGACTGGGGCAGATGCGCACACAACGCGTCGAAGCGGAGGTGGGACGTGTTTGTTTTCGCCCAGGTTGTCCTGTGGCGCATAGAAAGACTTCCACTGTGAACACTCCTCGGGGTGCGTATCTCTCTTCCCGCAGTAACGACAATGCTTGTGTACCTTTTCGGTGTCCGCTTCGGCGTGCGGCGTGATGCTGCGTCTGATTAGATTGGCGTCGCAGTGCAAACAACACGGTTCGTGCGTAAACCGACTGTGTAACGTCAGCGTCATAAGCGCGCCGCAAAAACAACAAAGCACAAAGTGCTGTCCAAAGAGGCTCACCACGCGACCGAGAATACTGACCTCGCAGAGATCTTCACACCCACACGATACCATATTCTCCGTTTGGTTGAAACACGTTCGTTGGTCGCGGCGTTGTTGGTTATGCCTCCTAGTGTGCGTGGTGTGGTCGGGGGCGCCTCGCGGTGTCGTCTGAGTCGACCGCTTCCTAGCACAACGCAGTGTGCCGACCGAGCCGTCTGAAGCGTTGTACAGCATGGTCAGGCTGATACCAACCTCATTGTGGGTGGTGTCGCTGATCAAAACCGGGCTTATAGAGTTGCAGACGCGTTTACACTCCACACAAATATAAATGTGCGTGGAATGCTTGGGGAGACGCGCCGCGACAGCGTCCGTGTCGTCTCCCGTGAAAACGTCCGTCGCGGTGCGTTTTGCTAGTGCGCGCACCTGCAACGCGCGAGAGGCTCTCCCGATATTCCACGAAACGATGGTTTTCTTTACAGCCGTGACGCGAGCATACAAGATTAACTCTGCGGCAACTGCCGCGGGGAGCGAACAGAAATCTGTGTTTTTCGAGACGACTACATCGTGGCCTAGCTGGTTAGCGACCTCTTGAACGGTGTAGTAAACGGCCAGGTCGTCTGTCAGGGCCACGCGCTGCACAAAAAGTTGCCGTTCCTTGGGCAAGAAGTCTAGCAACGCGTGAATCGGGCTCTGTCTGTGGAGTATATCATAGAGCTCGGGCGTGAGACACTGGGCGCGCACGTTTTCGTCTTGTTTGATGTTCCAGTAAGGCACAAACTGTGCGCTGAAGACCGAATACACGACCGCGGAGACAGCTTGTTGTAGTGTCTTGCAGGAAGGTGGGCGCCAGTTGGGGGACGATTTCTTCGCGGAGACAGATCGTAATGTTGGTCTATTCACCTGGGCGTATTTGACCCGGCTCACCGAAGGCGCGTCTGCGACTACAGAGTCCAGCACTAGGCGCATCGACGAGATCGAAGGCGGGTCCCTGTCGCATTGCAGGTAGAGCGCGCCAACGCTAGAAAGAGTAGTGGCGCAACTCTGCAGAGACGTCGACGCGCACTCAAACGGCGATATAATTAAGGCGCCCGCCGCATTCCCCGAGATGAAAAGGGCCTCACGCGTCGAAGGCAGCCGCGAGAGTATCGTCGCCATATAAAGGCGCAATGCGTCACGCGAGGCTAACCCACACATGGACACTATTTTCGAGGGTTCTTGTGTGATACACAAGATCACCTGCTGGATCCGTATGCGCTCCATCCACCCCGGGCGCGACCCTGGGTGGATGGCCGCGTTCATACCAGTCAGCGCAGAAATGCACGCCGAGGCGAGTATATTGAGGGCCCCCTCGGATTTCGCGCATAGCTTATCGATTGCGGCTTTCCACCCCCTTTGAGAAGAGCTCGTGCAGCGATGAAACATGGCCTGCAACACCTCTCCGCTCGGAGTCAAGTTTCCGCGACTCTCACGCGTTTTAGGACATATGAGACACGAAAGGTCAGGGAGACTCGTCACCGCCCACGACAGGGAGCTCGGTATCGGCGGAGGCGACACGTCCCGAGCAGTGTCCCCGGTCGGCATGTAGGCCAACATGTCGTTTGTCTCCATTATGTAATTGGCGTGTACAGAGGACCAGAGCGACGCGGCGTACGAATCGTGGCCGAGGCGAGCGAAGGTTGCGGGGAGTGACCCCGACACTTGGATCACTTCCATGTATCGGGTGGCGTAGACCACCGCGATTCGTTCGGCGAGTTCGCCCACGACAAGTCGGCACACTGCCGTGAGTATACGCGAGTCGTGCGCACGGCGGGACTCGACCTCCGTGTATTTGGTTTGTTCTTCGTCTGCGGGCGGGGCCCCGGCGGGGGCCAGTGACTTCAACGCGGCTCTCAGGCGACGCACGCATTTCACGGACGACGAATGGCAGGCTCCAACCCGGTACACTGCGTCTTCAAAGGACTCGAGTAAGAAATACTCGGGGACACGAAGTGAAGTGGACAGGTGCTTCTCGGCGAGGGAAATTAAACGGCGAAGAGCCTGGCAGGTGCCGATGTCATCCCAAGCGCTGCACAGGACGCGGTTGTATTCGACGGGGCAACGAGTGAGTTTCACGCCAGCCGGGGATCGCCCTCTCCCCGACTGGCACGGCGAAAATGCTGGGTGAGTCGAATGGTGCCGTCGCTGTCTCTAACATATGTGTAGTCCATCGAGTTGAAGCCAACCACCGGCCGCACCAGAAGCTCCGACATGCCCTTCCGGGAAGCCATCGACTCTGAGAACTCAGCGTCGACACCCAATAACGCGTTATACGGGTAGCCGTCGTTCGTCGCAGACACGATACACGACGACTGTACCAGCTCTTGAGCGGTGGTGTGGCTCACAACGTTGGTGTATGCAAATACCGGGATCTTCGACCTGGCGTCGAAGTGCACGTCTGCGCGAGCGAGCCTGTAGGCGTACGTTATAAAGTACCGCATGCACAAGAGACACTTTCCGGTGGTGACCGGCAGTTTTCCGGTTTCGAGGAAGACAGCGTCATCCTCCGGCAGCAAGAACTCTCGCAGCGTAACCGCGTATTCGGTGTCGTCACCGTACCGGAACTTTGCTAGGAATCGACCGAGGCAACGATCTGCGAGACAGCAAGCTCTTTCCCCGGCCTTGCATTGACGCAGGAAACGATCGTCGTGTTGCTTGCCAACGACCGGGAGGGCCACGGCGTCTATTTCGGTGATAGGCAAAAGGTCGATTGCCATTTGCAAGCTACTTCTAGACGTCGCATCAAGCGATAGCATCCCGTGTAGCAACAAGAACTGGTTTAGCTTCTTCTCGTCGTCCCCGTACGTTTCTGGCATCTCAGTTTTCTTCCCACAGCCCACCATGGGTATGCGTCCAAATTTGTCGGGTTTCGCGACCAGCGGCGGTCGCGCAGGGATAGTGGACTCTGAGCGAATGCCTCGCCCTCGACAAGTGCGAGCGGTAGTAGAGTGGCACTGTCCCTGGCCCGTGGGCGCCTTGGCGGTTATTTTGGTGTGTTCCGTGCAGACCTCAGGAAGTGGCTGGTCACCCTCGTCCTCCGAGGACATGGTATCCATATTTACGCCCAGTTTGTGTACTGGCAATTTGGCAATTCTGTAGCACTAGCGCGCCCAGCGACTACCACTATCTCCATGCGCATCGTGTGGTGTAAATTGTAGCATTGGCGCGCGCACGGGCACATGGATCTCCGCAAACAGAATACCGCGAAACACAACTATATGTCTTCCAACACGGGTCCGTTTTGTGAGTTCGGGGAAGTAAACGTCGATGCGGATAAGCTGCGCCAGCTCAGATCGTTATACGCAAAAAACCCGTCCATGGTGGCCGCCAGGGCTGTTTTGCTGGGCCAATTGGTTTCTTCGGGCATCGTCGTGCGTAGGGGCGGGGCGGACGTGCCGCTGAAGGAGAGCTTTTCCAAGCACCTCGAGGGGGTTTGGCTCCCCTTTGCCAGGGCGTGTTTCGACGAACTGATGGTACAAGGCTTCGTCACGATTTCAATCGAGGACGAGTTGGCCGACCCGTTCTCCAACTTGGAACGCCGCGTAAAGCGGAAACGCAAATTCGCCCTCAACAAGGTCCCGGTCGTCACCGAACCCGGTTCGTGTCAGCTCTCGTTTTACTGCACTGGCAGAAACGGGTACCAGCGCGCCTACCGTGCGAAAAACACGGCACCTGGGATGAGCTACTCGGTCGACGATGAAATCGGCGTATTCGTCAGGTACCCACCGGATACGGAAGGGAATCCAACCTCGCCGGTGTCGACTTGCTTCGAGAGTGCTTCGTTTGTTGCTGCGCTGCAAGAGCTCGCGTTGCAAGCCGAGGTGGTGCGCGCGCGTACGTTACTCGTCACGCAAATACCCTCCCACTCGAACAACTTCGGGGGTTCGCTTGCTGCATCAGACATGTTTTACGACTCCGAATCGCGAGAACTCCAGAAGTCAGACGCGGAAAATGATGCTCACATTCAAGCCAGCTCGCTCAATATGCTTACCAAAATGTGCGCACGTCTGAATCAACTCCAGTCGCATACCCCAAACGATGTGGGGGTTCAGCCACCGACGTACGCGCCCCCGGAAGTCCCCCCTCGGCTGTTCACACTCCCCGAGAAACAGATGCTGGCGCCCACTCCAAACCAGCCGCAAGCCAGAGGGGACCTGGAGTCTCTCCTGAGACAAAGTAACGAGTCAATATGCGCAGCCTTCGGCGTCCCGGCGGCTGTCATGTGAGTAACGCGAGTGGTGTGCGAGTGGTGTGCGAGTGGTGTGCGAGTGGTGTGCGAG
>TARA_B110000027_G_scaffold687_1_pt1 | contig 18356 bp, 14 predicted proteins | sample TARA_B110000027 | Tara Oceans TARA_B110000027 (sample SAMEA4397101) | marine metagenome | biome: Polar Biome; feature: [SRF] surface water layer (ENVO:00010504); material: water (ENVO:00002006), including particulate matter (ENVO:01000060) such as... | depth 5 m
TTTAGTTATAACTAATGATGAAAAACAATCTATTTACATTTTAAAAAAATAAAAGATTTTTTATCAATTAGAGGTTTAACTTTAAATGAAGAAAAAACACGAATTATTTTATGAAAGAATAATAGTAAATTTGATTTTCTTGGTTTTACTTTTCATTATTTAACAAAACCCAGACCTGGCAGAGTTACCGAACAACGAGATTTTAAAAATCAACGTAAAATGCGTGGTGGTTTATATGTTTATCCGAGTAATGATTCAATTTATAAATTTAAAAAAAAAATTAAATTGATATTCGTTAAAAACCAAAACTTGACACCATATAAACTTATATTACTTTTAAATCCTGTAATTCGGGGTTGAGGTAATTATTTTGCTATAGGGACTAAAAGGGTTTTTAGTCGTTTGGACCATTTCATTTGATTTAGAACGTGGCGTTGATTACGTCGAAAATTTAAAAAAGTTTCAACAAAAATACTTTATTCCCGTTTTTACGCGGGCTCTACAACAGATAGATCTTGGCATTTTCATGCAACTTGAAATAATGCTTCACCTGATATTTTAAAACGAAAAGGCAAAATTTTACACTTAGTTTTATTAACATCTTTGACGCCTGGTATCCCAGCTCAAACTTTTAAACCAACTAAAGAAGTTGTAAATGAGTCTTATTTTATTAATCAAGAAGGTAGTGTTAACTGAAATGTTAGCATAAATAAATCTAAATCCAATGGAGTATCTGAAAATTTATGATCTAAACTTTATAATAAACAACAAGGGTTGTGCGCATTGTGTGGGCAAGATTTGGGTTATTTTAACAGTGATAATTTGCATATTCATCACAAAGAACAAGTAGCTATACGTCCAAAATTAGTTCATAATTTTGAAAATCAAGAATTAGTACATATTTCTTGTCATAAAACTGTTCCTATTATAAAGCCGACGAATAAAAAATTTAAAGTTGAATAAATTAATATTTTTGAATTATAATTTTGCTTTGTGAAGAGCGTAGTGCGTTGAGAGGCGCTCGCTACGTTCTGTGTGGGGCTGTTAGTGAAATAGAACTAATTTTTATTTTGGTATAAAATATTCATTCGGACTGTTACTAAATAAATATTCTTATAAGCTAACAATCTATCACGATCCTGAGGTTTATATCTTAATTTTACCAGCTTTTGGTATGATTAGCCATATTGTAGCTAAATTTTCCTCAAAAGCTGTTTTTGGTCATTTGGGTATGATTTATGCAATGTTATCTATTGGTTTTCTTGGTTTCATTGTATGGGCACACCACATGTTTACTGTTGGACTAGATGTTGACACAAGAGCTTATTTTACTAGTGCTACAATGATTATTGCTGTACCAACAGGTATTAAGATTTTTAGTTGAATAGCTACAATGTTTGGTGGTTCCATAGTTCTTAATACGCCAATGCTGTTTGCTAATGGTTTTATATTTTTGTTTACTTTTGGTGGTCTAACTGGTATCGTTTTATCAAATTCAGGTATTGATATAGCATTACACGATACTTATTACGTTGTTGCACATTTTCATTATGTATTATCTATGGGTGCCGTCTTTGCGATTTTTGCTGGTTGATATTTTTGGATCGCTAAAATAACCGGAAATGACTATGATGAAGCGCTAGGAAAAATACATTTTTGAACAACTTTTATAGGTGTAAATTTATGTTTTTTCCCAATGCATTTCTTAGGTTTAGCTGGTATGCCAAGACGTATTCCTGACTATCCAGATTCTTATGCAAATTGAAATTGAATTGCAACATTTGGTTCTTTTATTACTACAGCTTCAACAATTTTCTTTGCTTATGTTATTTTTGTAACATTTACATCAAACAAGCGCGTTGGATACAATCCGTGACGTAAAGTTACAAATTTTGATTTTAATAAATAATAACTTTTATAGTTTAATTGGATAAAATGTTGGTCTACGAAACCAAAGATTACAGGTTCAAATCCTGTTAAACGTGTATTTTTAGATGTTATTATTATTAATTTGTTTACCGTTATTTGGGTGTGTTTTCTTGCTTTTTATTGATAAAGTTAATCATAAATTTATTCGAAATTTTTCTCTTTTTTGATCTTTAGTTATTTTGAATTACACATTTTTGTTGCTTTTTTTTTTTGATCCATGTTCTACTGATTTTCAACTTTTGACAAAATCTTTATGACTTAATTCAATTAATATCAATGTTTTCTTTGGTATTGATGGTTTAGCCCTAGTTTTTATTCAATTAACAGCTTTTTTATTGCCTGTCTGTGTATTACTGTGTTGAAATAAATCCTTAACAAATCAATCGAAAGATTATCTTATTGCGTTTTTTCTTTTAGAGGCTATTTTATTTGGTGTTTTTTCAAGTTTAGATATTTTGTGTTTTTACCTATTATTTGAAGCTGTGTTAATACCGATGTTTTTAGTTATCAGTTTTTATGGTTCTAGGCAAAGGCGTATTAGATCCGCTTATATGCTGTTTTTGTATACGCTGTTTAGTTCATTAATTATGTTTTTAGCAATATTATTTATATTTTTTAAATTTGGTACAACTGATTATTTAGTATTAAAAACTGTTACTTTTGATAGCTTTTCAGAAAAACTTTGTTGAGTTGCTTTTTTTCTTTCATTTGCTGTTAAGATGCCATTAGTACCATTTCATATATGATTACCAGAAGCTCATTGTGAAGCGCCAACATCTGGAAGTGTTATACTTGCCGGTATTTTGTTAAAATTAGGCGGTTTTGGCTTTTTGCGTTATTCTATTGGCTTATTTTCGGATGCTTCATGTTTTTTTACACCTTTTGTGTTCATTATTAGCGTTTTAGGTATTGTTTATGCTTCTTTAACGACAATTCAGCAAATTGATCTGAAAAAAATTATTGCTTATTCGTCAGTTGGCCACATGGGTGTTGTTACTATTGGAATATTTTCATCATTGCATCAAAGTATTCTTGGCGCAATCTTTTTAATGATTAGTCACGGTATTGTTTCGGGTGCTTTATTCCTTTGCATTGGTATTCTTTACGAAAGACATCATACAAGAATTATAAAATATTATTCTGGTTTACTTGTCACAATGCCAGTTTTTTCAACTTTTTTTACCATTTTTATTATGGCTAATATTGGTTTGCCTGGAACATCAAGCTTTGTTGGTGAATTTTTGATTATTGCTGGCTGTTTGTTGACTAATAGTTTAGCCGCACTTTTCTGTGCGTCTGGGATGGTTCTTGGTGGTTGTTATAGTCTTTGATTGTTAAATCGTCTATTATTTGGTAATATTAAGAAGTATTCTATTAACGAATATCAAGATTTAACACGTATCGAATTTTATTATCTTTTACCTTATGTTTTTTTAACAATTTTCCTAGGTCTATATCCTGAAGTTGTTACATTGTTCATTTATGTTGTTTAATCTCTTTTTGTGCATCTATATCAATGGTAGATAAACAGTCTTCCAAACTGCTGGTTATGAGTTCAAGCCTCATGATGCACTTTTTAATATCTATTTCTTTTTATTTTTGAGGAGCTTAATTTAATGGTAAAAATTCAGAATTTCAAATTCTGCTATTATTGGTTCAAGTCCGGTAGCTCTTGTCAAAAAAAGATTTCTTTGATAAATACGAAAAATTTTTTTAGTGTTTTTAGGTGTAGCTTAGAGGTCAAAAGCGACATTTTGCTAAAATGTTAAATAACTTTATTTATTTCGTGTGTTCAAACCACATCACCTAAGAAAAACGTTGTTATTGCTGTTTTAAAAATTCCTTGATGTTTGATATCTTTTTTATAGTTTTTCTATTTGTGTTTTCGGTTTTATGTTTTGTTGAATTTATTGTTTTCAATGAAGAAATTTTACTAGCTTTCTGTTTTTTTGCTTTTGTTTTTTTTTGTTTTAATAACTTGTCAGATTCTGTATATGATAGCTTTAATTCACGAGCGCTTAAATTTGAAGCGGATCTTTTGGTATCTTATTCAAATAAACGAAGTTCTTTAATTGATAAATTTTTTAATTCTTTAAAATTTCGTGATTTTAGCTTCAAATTTCAAATTATGTTTTGTTCTTTTAAAGCGTACATAACTCAATTTAGATTTTTTGCGGCTAATTATGTTATCTCATCAGTTATCAATCAAGCTTTTTTGCGTTTGTCAGATTTAGTATCAGCTGAAATTAAATTATACGATTTTTTTCAGAAAAATTGTTTAGAATCATTATTATATCCTTTGTTATTTGAAAATTTGAAATCATCATTTTTTAGTTTGAGTAATTCGTCGTTGATTAGCCCATCAAAGGATGCTACGCTATTGAAGTCATTTTCATACTAAATTATAAGTAATCGGATGAGATAACAATTTGTTTTTTATTCCTTTTGATTAATGTTATGCGTCTTTGGTATCTTTACACGAGTTCAAACCTCGTGATGCGTGATATATTAGTTTTTTTTTCTAATTTTTGATGTATCTGTGTATCTTATTATTACCTTTTTTAAGTTTTATTTCTTGTATTCTTTTCGGCCGTTTTATTGGTACTTCTGGCGCTTGCTTTTTATCAACTTTAGCGATCATTTTGTCTTTTTTCCTGTCGTTGTTTGCTCTTTTTGAAACAGCTATCTTAAATAGTGCTTGCCAAATTTTTGTACTTTCTTGAATAAAATCGGAGTTGTTAGTTTGTGATTGAAGTTTTTATTTTGACGGTTTGTCAACGTTAATGCTTTGTGTTGTTTGCGGCGTTTCTTGCCTTGTTCATCTGTATTCAACTGAGTATATGCTTGGTGATCCTCACCATATCCGATTTATGTCATATCTTTCATTGTTTACTGGTTTTATGCTAGTTTTAGTAACAGCTGATAATTTTGTTGTTATGTTTTTCGGTTGAGAAGGTATCGGTTTAGCTTCTTTTTTGTTGATTAGTTTTTGACATACAAGAATTCAAGCATCGAAATCAGCAATTAAAGCAATGCTTGTTAATCGTGTTGGTGACATTGGTTTGGCTTTAGGTATTTGTGTTTGTTTTTTAACATTCAAAACATTGGATTATGTTACTATTTTTGCCTTGATACCTTGCGTTATTGGAAAATCTTTAACTTTTTTTTGTTTTGATTTTAACGCAATAACGGTTATCAGTTTTTTGATATTTTGAGGTGTTTTGGGTAAATCAGCGCAAATAACGTTACATATTTGATTACCTGACGCTATGGAAGGGCCAACACCTGTCAGTGCATTAATACACGCAGCAACATTAGTTGTTTCAGGTGTTTTTTTGATTATCAGGTGCTCTGCTTTATTTGAAAATAGTTTTTCTATTTTAGTAATTGTGGCTATTATGGGAGCTTTAACATCATTTTTTGCTGCTAGTGTTGGTCTTTTTCAAAATGACCTAAAGCGTGTGATAGCCTATTCAACTTGCAGTCAGTTAGGTTATATGGTTTTTATTACTGGTTTATCGCATTATTCTGTTTCAATGTTTCATTTAGCTAATCACGCCGTTTTTAAGGCTTTACTTTTCCTTAGTGCTGGTTGCGTTATTCACGGATTGTCTGATGAGCAAGATTTGCGTAAAATGGGTGGTTTGCTGAACTTTTTGCCTGTTTCTTACGTAATGATTTTGATTGGTTCCTTAGCTTTGATAGGTACGCCCTTTTTGACCGGTTTTTATTCAAAAGATTGCATTTTAGAATTAGCTATAGCAAAACATAGTTTTGTCGGTAACTTTTGTTATTTTCTTGGATGTTCCGCTGCTTTTTGCACTTCTTTTTATTCATTTCGTTTAATTTTTTTGGCTTTTATCAATCCAACAAACACCTTTAAATCATATATCCAAGGTGTACATGAAGCACCAATTAAAATGTTACTACCTTTAATGATTTTAGGGTTCTTATCAATTATTTACGGATTTATTTCACGTGACCTTGTCATTGGTCTTGGCTCTTTGTTTTATAATTTGACTTACACAAATTTCTGTAATTTTGACATTATAGACTCAGAGTTTTTGTCGGCTTTTATCAAAAATATACCATTTTTATTTACAATTTTAGGAGCTTTTTTTTCTTTAGTATTAATTGCTTGTTTTAATATTAGTAAAAATTTAGTTTATAGCTATAAGATGACCGCAACCGGTCAATTTTTTTATAAATTTTTGAACAAAAAGTGATATTTTGATCAAATAGTTAACGAATTAATTGCTGTTAAATTGATGAATTTTGGTTATTTTTCGAGTTTCCAAACGTTTGATAAGGGTTTAATTGAAAAAGTTGGACCTACTGGTTTTACATCTTCATTTTTTAGTTTTTCTTCAAACCAAGTAACAGGTTTTACAGGTTTTATTTATCATAGTTTTTTTTTGCTAATTACTTCTACGTTTTTATTATTGTTTATCTATTTTTGTCAAATATTTGTTTTTGAAATAAGTTTTCAATTTTGTATTTTGTTGTTATGTTTTGTATTTTTACCAAACTTTTTTCAAAAGTAATTATTGTCGTTGGTGAAATTTGGTAAACACGCTTGATTTAAAATCATGTGCTTTTCAAGCTTAATGGTTCAAATCCATTACGACAAATTATCACTTTTCTGATGGTTTTTCTATCAATATTTAATAATGTATTTTTTTTTAATATTTCTATTTTTTTAGTAAGTATTTATTTATTAATGATTTTTTGCTTTGGTATTCGTTTATCTTCGGCAAAAGAGCTAGCTTATCCAAGTTTAGTTCAATGTTTTAGCTTTTTTACGGTTTTCTTTATGGCTTCAGTATTATGGCTTTTTTGTTTTGATTTTTTTGAATTTAATGCTTTATATTTTTTTAACCAAAATATACAAATTTTGTTTTTGGTCGTTGCTTCTCTTGTTTGTGTTGTTTCACGTGATTTTTTGATTTCACAACGAATCCTAAAAATGGAATACGATTTTTTGTTTTTGTTTGTTGTTTTCAGTGGTTTGTGTCTTTGTTTCGCTGATGATTTTTTAATCTTTTATATCGCTATAGAAATTCAAAGTTTAGCTTTTTATGTTTTTGCGAGTTTTCAACGAAATTCTGAATTTTCCACAGAAGCAGGGCTTAAATATTTTGTTTTTGGAGCTTTGTTTTCATGTTTTTTATTACTTGGTTTTTCTTTTGTTTATTTGATTTTTGGTAGTTCTTCATTTGAAACGCTATTTTCTTTAGCAATATCAAAAAATGATGATTTTTTATTTTTTGGTTTGTTATTGATTTTAGCCGTTTTGTTATTTAAAGTTGGAGCAGCACCTTTTCATATTTGATTATGTGATGTTTATGATGGTTCTATTTTATCGGTAACCTTGTTATTTGCAGCATTACCCAAAATAATACTATTTGTTATGATGTTGAAAATATTGTTTTTTTCATGTTTTTTTCTTTCAGACGCATGATCGACGATAATGTTGATTATTTGTTTAACGTCGATATTTATTGGTTCCATATCTGCGCTGTATCAAAAACGTATTAAAAGATTATTTGCATTTTCAACAATCGCTCATACGGGTTTTATACTGTTAGCCATTTTAGCCATCAGTATTGATTCATCTAAAGCCTTGATTTTTTATATTGTTACTTATGCTTTTTTAACAGTTTTATTATTCTCATTATTAATTTTTGCTGTAACTTCAACAACAAATTATCCAAAATATCTAGCTAATTGATCAGCAATTGGAGCAAATAATCCTATTTTTGCTTACACTTTTGGTCTGATCTTGTTTTCGATTGCAGGAATACCACCATTGGCGGGCTTTTTTAGTAAATTTTTTGTTTTATTGGCTATCATATCAAAAAGTTATTTTTTGACAGCTACCATAATTGTCTTGATTAGCTCATTGGCTTGTTTTTACTATCTTCGCGTGTTAAAAATGATTTTTTTTAAAAATAACACTAAAACAAATTTTTGAGTATCGTCATCTTCTCGAAAAACAAGCGAGATGGTCGTATGTTCCTTGATTATCTTGAATGTGTTTTTTTTTGTTTTCCCAGATTTTTTGTCAAATTTCTGTTTAGTTTTAGGGATTTTATTATTTTAGATAAATTTCTTGCTTTTACCAGCGTTTTTTGTTTTATATTTTTTTTTACGATGATTTTGTCTTTAAAAAAACACCCATTACTTCAATTAGTTAATGATCATTTGATAGAGTACCCAACGCCGTCAAATATTAGTTTGTTTTGAAATTATGGTTTTCTTGCAGGTATGTGTTTAGGTATTCAATTAATTACTGGTATTGCTTTAGCAATGCATTACACGCCACATGTTGACTTGGCCTTTTTATCTGTTGAACATATAATGCGTGACGTGAATAATGGTTGACTTTTACGTTATATTCATGCTAATGGTGCTTCAATGTTTTTCATTGTTGTTTATGTGCATATTGGCCGCGGTTTATATTATGGTTCATATTTTGAGCCACGTGGTTTTGTTTGAACTTTAGGCGTTATAATATTGTTATTAATGATGGCAACAGCGTTTCTTGGTTACGTGCTTGTTTGAGGTCAAATGAGTTTTTGAGCTGCAACAGTTATCACAAATTTCTTTACAGCTTTCCCTATTGTTGGCGATAAAATTGTAACTTTTCTTTGAGGCGGTTTTTCTGTTGATAATGCAACATTAAACAGATTTTTTAGCTTACATTATTTGTTGCCTTTTGTTATTACGGGTATCGTGATAGTTCATATTGCTGCAGTTCATTTTGATGGGTCTAACAATCCTTTAGGTATTTCTTCAATTTCAGACAAAATAAGTTTTTTCCCTTATTTTTTCATAAAGGACACATTGGGTTTTGTTGCTTTTTTATTATTCTTTTCTTATTTTGTTTATTTTTCACCAAATTATCTTGGTCATACTGACAATTATATTCCTGGTAATCCTATGGTTACGCCAGAACATATTGTGCCTGAGTGATACTTTTTACCAGCATATGCTATTTTAAGATCTATACCAAATAAACTTTTAGGTGTTTTAGCTTTGTTTGCTGCTGTTCTTATTTTGTTAATTTTGCCTATTGTTAATACTTCTGAAATCAGGTCATCACTATATCGACCAATACACCAAAAATTTTTTTGATTATTGGTTGCGGATTATCTTTTATTAGGCTATTTAGGTCAACAAGTACCTGAAACACCTTTTATTGAGATTGGTCAAATAGCATCTATTTATTATTTTGTTTATTTTTTAGTTATCATTCCTGTTTTAGGTCGTTTAGAACGAAATCTGCGTTTGATATAAAGATTTTTTTCGTTGCAATGTTGAGCTTTTGGTTAGTTCATCTGTTTCATCTGCAGACACAAAATGGTTCAAATCCATTCGTTGCAAGTTAATAAATATTACGAAATAAAAAAGCTTTTTAAAGCTTATAACTCAATGGTCAGAGTGATAGTTTGATAAACTATAAGTTAATGGTTCAAACCCATTTAAGCTTATAATTTTGATTTTCTTTGATGATTTTGGCTCCTAAAAAATACAAATTTGCTAAATCTTTTTCTGGTAAAAAAGTTTCTACCAATAAATTTAAAAATACTAACCCTAATTTTTCGAATCTTTGCTTAATAGCTGAACAAAAAGTATACATTTCAAATTTCCAACAAAACGCTATAAAGAATCACTTGAAAAGACAAGCAAAAAAAAATTTTCAAGTTTTTTTTAGACTTTTCCCAAAGCTAGCGATTACGAAAAAACCTAATGAGGTGCGTCTTGGTTGCGGTAAGGGCAACGTTAAATATTGAACAGATATTGTCCAAAAAGATGATGTTATCCTTGAAATTAGATGTGATCGAAAAATGAAAAAAATTGCTAATCTTTTAGATTCTTTAAAAGTAAAGATTTCTACAAAAACTTATTTATTTGATAAACATTTTAGATGAATTTTATAGCAATTCTTTTAATACCATTTGCACTATTTTTTATTGGTATTTTTGGTATTTTTGTTAATCGCAAAAATATTTTATTAGTCATCATTTGTGTTGAGTTGATACTTTTATCTGTTAATTTTACGTTTTTACTTATATCGTTTTATTTGGATGATATGCTTGGGCAAATTTTCGTTATTTTCATATTAACCGTGGCATCCGCCGAAACTTCTATCGGTTTAGCTATTTTAGTAGTTTATTATCGTGTTTGAGGCACAGTAGCTATTGATCATTTGAATATTTTGAAAAATTAGATTTTTAATCCTTTTTCGTCTAATCGGCAAGGACATGATTTTTTCGTGATCATAATATTGGTTCAAGCCCAATAAAAGGAATCTTTTAAGTTTGTATTTTTTCTTTTTTTTTGATGTCTTTTTTAATTTTATTAGATTCGTCAACATCTTGACAGATGTATTTCCAAGATGCTGCAACACCTGTTATGGAAGGTATCATAAATTTGCATCATGATTTGATGTTTTTTATTACTTTTATCTTTTTTTTTGTTCTTGTTGTCATGATGAGAACTTTAATGTATTTTGATGAAAATGCTGCAGCAAGCAATTCCGGTAAAAATGTTGTTCACGGTACAGCAATAGAAATTATTTGAACTGTAATACCTTCAATAATCTTAATTATTGTGGCATTACCATCTTTTGCTTTATTGTATTCAATAGACGAAATAATTGATCCATGTTTAACTATAAAATGTGTTGGTCATCAATGATTCTGATCGTATGAATATAGCGATTTTGCATCACAGTTTGGTAGCTTAAACTTTGATAGTTATATGATTCCTGAAGATGAATTAGAATGCGGTGAATTACGTTTGTTAGAAGTCGATAATCGTGTTGTTTTGCCTGTGAATACGCATGTACGTGTACTTGTTACAGCTGCTGATGTTTTACATAGTTGAGCAATACCGTCTTTAGGTATAAAATTAGATGCTTGCACTGGAAGACTAAATCAAACGTCAATGTTTGTGCTGCGTGAGGGTGTATTTTATGGTCAATGCTCTGAAATTTGTGGTGTTGGACACAGTAACATGCCAATTGTTGTTGAAGCTGTATCTATCAAGAAGTATATCACGTGATTATCTGAAAAAATCTAATTTTTTTCAATTAGTTCCTTTTTAAATTTTTTTATATTTTTTGTTATTGTTATTTTCTGATGATTTTACAAGCTGCAAAATTAATCGGTGCTGGTTTATCTACTATTGCATTAGCTGGTGTAGGTGCTGGTATTGGTACTGTTTTTTCTGCTTTGATTTCAAGCGTTGCGAGAAATCCGCATTTAATGAAACAATTATTTGGTTATGCTATCTTAGGATTTGCTTTAACTGAAGCAATTGCATTATTCGCTTTAATGATGGCTTTTTTGATTTTATTTACTTTTTAAAAATTTCAATATTTTGATTTATTATCATAGAATTTTTGGTTAAAAACCATTTATTTCTAACAATGTGTGGCCAAACTTGGCAAGGCGTCAGTTTTGGATATTGGAAATTGTAAGTTCAAATCTTGCCACATTGTTATAAACTTGCAAAATGGTTAATCTTTAAACATTATAATAGCTATTTACTGTAAAGTTAAAATGCTGTTTAGATACTGAAGAATGGGTGAGATGGTTAATACCGTTTGATTGTAAATCAAATTTCTTAAAAGAATGCGAAAGTTCAAATCTTTCTTCTTCAACGAAAAAATACAAATAATTATTACTCTATACAAATTTTTCAAGGTATAAACGCATAAAATACTAATAGAAAAAAGTTCATACTTTATAGCTTAAAGGTAAAGCATCTAACTTTTAATTAGCAAATTTTCGGTTCAAACCCGAATAAAGTAATAATCTAAGGATTTTTATAAATATATGAAGAATTAGTGAGTTTAGTTTTGGCTCAGCGTTAACGCTATCAAAGAATTTAGACATGCTGTTTTGGAAATAAAATAAGATTTTTCCAAGAGATAGAGGAGTAAAGCAAGATTAATTACGTATCAAATGTTTAAATAATGAATATTATAAAGATGAAATATTATTTTGTAAGATTAGACATTTGAGAAAGCATAAATTTTTTCAGTCAAAAATCTTTTGTAAGTTTACACGAAAAAAATACCCTATTAGCTCTGAAACAATAGCTAAAATTTTAAAAATTCGCAGTCAAGAATAATAGACAATGCTTAAATAAGTGATCTTGTTACTTTGAGTGATATAATACAGAATTTTCTTTTTTTATCATAATGAAATAAATAATGATTATTTTATCAAAATTTTCTCAAATCGCGTGCCAGAAGAGTCGGTAATACGCGAAAAATAAGCGTTACGCGAAAAAACTAGGTTTAAATGGCAATAATAAGAAATCATAAAATAGTAAAAAATTCAACAATTTGAAAAATAATTAAATGATTTTAGAGTATTTTTGAAGAAAATAGAATAAACGACATTAACGATAAAATGTTTCTATTTCGTTTGGAATTTTAACACGTGAAGACAGTTTTCCGAAAACTTTTAAAAAATTGTTGTCATGTTTAAATATACAGATAACAATTTTTTTTACTGACTTTTTTTTTGCTAAAGCTTAAGCAGCAACAAGAATTAGATACTCTTTTAGTTTAAGCTATCAACGATGATTTTCTTTATCATTATAATATGATAAATGGCTAATGTAGAAAAATCAACCTGAATAGTCCGTACACAAGTATTAAAATCAAAAAACTAGGCGAGCAAAAATATTTTTCGTGGATTATGCAAATTAATTCGATAAAACGCGCAAAACTTACTTATTCTTGAATAATTAGATCAGTATTTTGTAAACATAAAAATTACAAAAATTTCCTAATTACAGGTATTGCATGGTTATCAATCAGATCTTATTTTGAAATGTTTGGTTTATTCCCAAAAAGATCGTAACACAACTTGATATTTATAGCATTTTATTTATTAAAAAATATTAATATAAAAATTGATTTCTAAAAGAAATTTGAAAAAGTACAAAGCTTAAATCCTTATGATCCAAATGATTAGGGCTTTTTGTGTAATATATTGAAATAAACAAAAAGACATTTGATAACAAAAAGTTCAAATTAATCTTAAAAAATTTTCTTTTTCGGATTGCTTTTTGTAACTTAAAAGCATGAAGCCAGAATGAAAAGTAATGATAAATAAGCATGTTATCGTGAAAATTTTAACTTTTTGCTACACTTATTGCCCATCACCTTGAAAAAATCAGTTTTAATTGAAATATTTTTTTTAGAAAATACAACAAACAAAAATTTTAGTTAAATGTTTCAAAGTGTTTTTTGAAAAACAATACATGATTTTGAATTTGATAATTTCAAGCAAGTTGTAACAAAGTAGCCGTAGATGAATCTGTGGCTGGAATAAGATTTATAAAACTATTAAAAATCGCTTTAAAAGCGCTGGGAATATAGCTTAATTGGTAAAGCTTTTATTTTGCATGTAAAAAATTATTGGTTCAAGTCCAATTATTTCCATTTTTTTGATTTTCAAAATTTAAGGCGAAATACCCAAATGATACATTTTTTGACAGTAAAAACCTTAAATATCTTTGATAGTTAATTTTTAATAAAGAAACAAGAAAAAGTCAAAAAATAACCAAATAAAGTCACGATGAAAATGATAAAAAAAAAACTTCTTAATCAAATAAAAAATGCATCAAAAAATAATAAAAATTTTCTGATAACAAAATTTTCACAACCAGCAAAAGAATTAACGGAATACTTGATAGAAAATAAGATGATTGAAGGTGTTTACAAAAAAAATAATTTGATGATAATTTTCTTAAGTTATAGCGTCACAAATAAACCTGTAATCAAAGAAACAAGCGTAATATTCAAGGAATTAACACCCCAAGAAAAGATAACAAATAAAAATTTTACAATAAACTGAATAATAAAAAGTAAAAATAAGAAAATATGCGCGATGAAATTTCGATAGAGATAATTGGTTGAGTTGGTTAATATCGACTGTTTTGAAAACAGTTACAACAAAAGTTGTCGTGTGTTCAAATCACACATTATCTGTAAATATTGAATTAATTTTGAATAAGATGGCAAAAATCAATACAATAGGACAGCGCCTAAAAAAACGCTTAAACTGAAATAACACGTTTAAAGTTTGCAATATGAAAAACTTCAGTAAAATACTTTTTTTAAATAATAAAGCATATAATATAGTTCAAGATCTTTTACGCGCAACGAATTTTTATGTTAATCAGTACGCATTAACTCAAGCAAGTAAAGGCCAAACATTAACTACGAAAATTTTGCATAAAGTTGAAAATACTCAAATAGAACTAAATCAGACTAAAAAGAATAGAATACTACGAGAAACAATGACAAAAATGAAAGAATTTTTTTTTATCAATAAAAAATTAAATTTAGAAATTTCAAATAGTTTTTTCCCAAATTTTAGTATTCCAGAAAAAAATGATAGAAGCAACATTAATTATTCAATATTAAAAAAGAATAAATTCTTGATATTATCTCCAAAATTTTTCAGCTTATTTATAATGAATGAAATAAGGTTAACACGTGATAAACAAATTTATAATTTTAGTGAAAATTTTAAGAATATTGTGTCTAGATTTTGCAAGAAATTTCTGATAATTTTCAAAAATAATATTTTAGGAATAAAAATAGTTTTTTCAGGAAAATGGAAAAAAACAAGAACTGGTCGAAAACAAAAATTAACGCTTAAATTTGGGAAAATGAGAAATAACGCACTAAATGAAATTATACTGTTTGATTGATTAGATCAAAAAACCAAATTTGGTGTTTGCTCGCTAAAAATTTGAATAAATATCCGAAAAAAGCATCTATAGCTTAGTTGGAAAAAGCATTTGTCTTCTAAACAAAATACGCGCGTTCAAATCACGCTAGATGTAGCTGAAATAAGGTTATGATAAATAATTATTAAATACAACTTATCAGTTTTTTCGAGAACAACGAATAACGTATTTTTCCAAAAAAGTGACTTACAACAATGTTGGTGAAATTTGGTAAACACGCCTGATTTAGGATCAGGTGTCACTATGATTTAATGGTTCAAATCCGTTACATTGTAAAAAACAAAATTTAAAAAGCCAAAATAGCTCAGTGGTCAGAGCGTTTGATTGAAAATCAAGAAGTCAAAGGTTCAAGCCCTTTTTTTAGCACTTTTTTGATAAACTTTTAATAAATCTTAAACCCAACAATATCACAAATGCAGGCCTAAATCTATAATAAAGTAATGGAATATTTGCCTAAAAAAAGCTTAAAATAGAAAAAATCGTAATTAACGCGATAAAGATAGAGGGCATATAGTTTAATGGTAAGAACTTTAGCTTGTCAAGTTAGAAATAAAGGTTCAAGCCCTTTTATGCTCGTAAAAATTAAAAAAAAGATGGAAAACTACACTTTTAATTTTTAAAAACGTAATTTACCATTTTCAGAGAGTGTAGCTAAATGGTTAAAGCGTTTGTTTTTGATACTTTTATTCATTGGTTCAAATCCAATCACTCTTTTTTAGTTTTACTTATTCAAAAATTTTTAGATAATTTTTTTACTTCTTTGATGGAAAACTTGATATAAATTTCTATGATGTTTAAAACAAAAAATATTCAAAGCAATATGTTCATAAAAAGGAAACTTTTGATATTCTAGTTATAGAATATAAATTTTAATTTATAAGATTAAAATTTTTGAGTGAATTGAAACATCTAAGTAACAAATGAGAAATAATCCAATGAGAAAGCATGAGTAATGGTGAGTGAAAATGCGCGGTTAAATTGTTCAATAATAATATATTGAAATTTTTAATTTTTTGTTGTTGTTAAACAGCAAAATTCATAGGATATCATATCCTAAAATTTTTGTAAATTTATTAATCGATAGCGTACAAGTATTGTGAAAGAATGTTTGTAAATCAATTAAGTTTTTCATTTTTTTTCAAAACTTGTTTGAAAAAATTTCCTTTTGCATTATGATTCAGTTAGTTGGTGAAAATAGCAAGCTTAAAATTCAAAGCGTTTATTAGTTTTTTTCATCAAACACGAAACTAGATGATCTATCCAAAATTAAGCGAAAAATCTACTAATACTATTTTTGATGGCTGAACCAGTGTTTGTTGCAATAAACTTGGATGTATTTTGGATAGTGATGAAAGGTTAATCAAATCTAGTATAGCTTGTTTTCTGCGAAATTTTTTTTAGCAAAGCGTTCTTTTATTAAGATAATGGTAAATCACTGAATGAATAAAGGTTGTTTTTAACATTACTGAATTCTTTTAAAATCTGAATATTTCAAAGAATAGTTAGAGTATAATGAAAAAGTTTTTACTCAAAAGAGTAACAACTCATAATGTCTTTTAAAGTTTTTAAATAATATTTACAAAAAAGGTAATTCTTTAATTTTGATATCGTTTTTGTAGGCTTAGAAACAGCCACCATTAATAAAAAACGTAACAGTTTGAACGATAATTTTAGTTATTTTGTTCCTAAAATTTTTGAAAATTAATATTAAACTGAAATAGCATATTTCATAATTGAATATTGTAGCAGAATATTTCGTTTGAACATAATGTTTTTATTACATTAACTAGCACTATTTGTGAAAATATTGTTTAGCACGATTCATCGAAAGTAATAATGCTGAAATTAGTAATTAAAAGCTTATAATAGCTTTTGCTGAATATTCTGGTTTTTTAGTTTCATTTTTTTGAAATGTTAAACGATTTCTTAGTTAAAAACAAGTGTTTTAGACGATGAAAACAATAAGATGGTAAAAAAATGTAATTATCCCTAATTATAATAAGGTTATATATTGGATAAATTATGTTTTTTCAAGAAATTTTGATTATTGTAATCGTAATAAATCCAAAACAGGTGAACAAATTCCTTAGAATTAAAGCAATAAAATAAATAAAAAATCTGGAACTCGACAAAATTTTGCTGTAACTTCGGAATAAAGTAAAGCATCTCTTGCTCAATGAAAATTGGAATGAACAACAGCTTATTAAAAGCTTATGATCATGCTAATTTTTAGAAATATGTATATGATCTGATGTGTGCTCAATGTTATGATGTTAAAAAATAAGGTTTTTACTGCTTTTTTTACAACTTCTAGTAAATAGCCGTGTTATTCTGAGCATGATAATGTAGCGAAATTCTTTGGCTAATAATTGTAGTCCTGCATGAACACGTAATGATTCATTTGTTGTCATTTTTTTTAGTTTTATGAAATTAAAATGTTGGTGAAGATTCCAACAATATAACTTTAGACGAAAAGACCCTATCGACCTTAACTATAGAGAATTATTGCTGAAAATTACCAATTTACTCAGTAAAATAGGAAGTTTTGATCAAAAATTTCAATATTTTGATATTTTTTTGAGCTTTTAATGAGAAACTATTTTTATTGATTATTTTCAGCTTCAAAAAAGCTTTTAAAAGTTTTAAAAAACGATTGTTTGACAGTGATTTTTTGGTAGTTTGATTGGGATGATAGCCTTTAAAAAGGTATCAAAGGCTTGTATTTGGTTTCTTCAAATAAAAGATTTTATTTTTGAGTGAAAAAACATTATAAAAGCTAACCTGTAAGACTGATAGGTCAAACAGAGGCAAAAGCCGGCTTTATTGAACCAAATATTTTGAATGAAAAGTTATTTGAACACAAGATAAAAGGTACCGTAGGGATAACAGAATTATAAAAATCAAGCGATCATAGCGACATTTTTGTTTGTCACTTCGATGTCGGGTGCGATCTGTTGCGTGAAAGATAAGAGATATACTTATCGGGAAACGCGATACTTCGAAATTAAAAGTCTTGGGTTTTCATAACCAAGGTTTAAGTATTAACTAATAAATCAGGTAGGTAACCACTCCTATATATCTTGTCCTGAAAGATATTGATCATACATCCGTATTTATAATACGGAGCGTTCCCAGCCAAATTTGAGCCTAAATCTCAAAAGAGGTGTAAGCGGGAGTAAAAGTAGATTATGCTTATACGTGTTGTAAGTATAACTACGAGAACGGTTTTAATAAGTATACAGCAAGGGAACCCATATTATGTATATTAATTTATGCTTAATATATAACAATTGTTATTTGTAGTAAAACGTCATTAACGAGGACTTCTGGGTCATAACACGATTTCTATTAAGAAGCCCAGGACCACAAATATGAGGAATGCTTTATATTACAATCTTAGACCGAACGACAGGTCAGGATCGGGACTGTAAAAGCTGGCGTAGAGAGGGGTACTTATTTTAACATTATGATTTATTGGAACAGAGTAATCTGTTAGTAGCTCCAGACAATCTATATATTTTGTACTGGTAGGATTTAGCTATATGCTACTAATAGAAAGGATTCAACAAGAAGCGAATGGCTTTATGTAATGTAAAGTATATGCTGACGTGTTGAGCGAAAGGTAATATAGAACCTTTTTGGGT
>TARA_B110000027_G_scaffold132884_1_pt1 | contig 18238 bp, 11 predicted proteins | sample TARA_B110000027 | Tara Oceans TARA_B110000027 (sample SAMEA4397101) | marine metagenome | biome: Polar Biome; feature: [SRF] surface water layer (ENVO:00010504); material: water (ENVO:00002006), including particulate matter (ENVO:01000060) such as... | depth 5 m
TAGCAATTTTCAATTCTAAAATCCCACTTTGTTGAGTCCCCATCATATCCCCCGGACCCCTAAGTTTAAGGTCAACTTCTGCAATTTCAAAACCATCACTAGATTGAACCATTGTTTGCATGCGTGTTTTACTGTTTTCTCCTAACTTATGACTGGTCATTAAAATACAATAACTCTGCTCGCTTCCACGTCCTACACGTCCTCTTAACTGATGGAGTTGAGATAAGCCAAAACGTTCGGCACTTTCTATAATCATGACGGATGCATTGGGCACGTTCACACCTACTTCAATCACTGTAGTAGCCACCATAATGTGTGTTTCGCCTTTTACAAAACGTTGCATCTCAAATTCTTTGTCTGCAGGTTTCATTTGTCCATGTACCATAGACACCTGATAATTTGGCATTGGGAAATCACGAACAATGCCTTCATAACCATCCATTAAGTCTTTAAAGTCTAAGGTTTCACTTTCGTTTATTAATGGGTATACGATGTAAATCTGTCTTCCTTTTGAAATCTCATCTCTTATAAATCCAATAACTTTTAATCGATTAGTATCATAACGATGAACGGTTTTAATTGGCTTTCTTCCGGCAGGCAACTCGTCAATAACAGAAATATCTAAATCGCCATAAACAGACATAGCCAAGGTGCGCGGAATGGGAGTTGCTGTCATGACTAAAATATGGGGCGGACACGCATTCTTTTTCCAAAGCTTACTTCGTTGAGCCACTCCAAACCGGTGTTGTTCGTCAATAATTGCCAAGCCAAGGTTTTTAAATTTCACCTTGTCTTCTAAAAGTGCGTGAGTTCCAATGATAATTTGTAATTCGCCAGATTCTAATTGTTCATGAATGATGCGTCGAGCAGCTATTTTACTCGACCCTGTTAATAATGCAATTTTCACCCCAATTAAATCACAAAAAGGTTTCAGTCCGTTATAGTGCTGAAAAGCTAAAATTTCTGTGGGTGCCATCAAAGTCGATTGAAAATCGTTATCTATAGCAATAAACATAGACATCAATGCTACAATTGTTTTACCAGAACCAACATCCCCTTGTAAAAGCCGATTCATTTGAGCATTACTGCCCATGTCAATACGGATCTCTTTCAAGACTCTTTTTTGAGCATTCGTAAGCTCAAACGGTAGATGCTTTCTATAAAATGTATTAAAGTAATCGCCGACCGTCTCAAAACGATAGCCTTTAATTTTAGACTTATGAATAATATTTTTAAGAATAAGTTGCAATTGTATATAAAAAAGTTCTTCGAATTTCAAACGAAACTGTGAGAGACTCAGCAGCTTTTGATTTTTTGGAAAATGTATATTTAAAAGCGCTTCACTTTTGGAAATGAGTTTTTGATGTTCAAGTATTTCTAAAGAAAGGGATTCCTCAAAACGACCATTTAACTGTAGGAAAAGCTGTTCCATAACTTTACAAATAACCCGGTTTGAGATGCCGCGGTTTGCCAGCTTTTCTGTAGAAGGATAAATGGGCTGTATAGCCTTTGAGAGACTTTTATCATAGTCTGTTTTCAGCTCAACATCTGGATGTGGCATACTAAACATGCCGTTGAATAGGTTTACTTTTCCAAAAATAACATAATCAGTATGTGTTTTTAAATGCTCTCGAATCCATTTATGACCTCTAAACCAAACAAGCTCAATATGCCCTGAATCGTCTTTAAAAGTGGCTACAAGCCGCTTGCCCCGCTTTTGAGCAATTTCTTTAAACCCTGTGAGTTGCCCAATGATTTGAACTTCTGCATTTGAAGGTTGAAGTTCTGTTGTTTTGTAAAATCGGGTACGGTCAATATAACGGTTTGGAAATAAGTTTAACAGGTCTTGATAGGTATGTATTCCAAGTTCTTTGCGCAATACTTCGGCACGACTGGGCCCAACGCCTTTTAGATAATCTATAGGGGTTTGAAGAATGGACGCTGTCTGCAATGTATTTTTAATAAATTACTTATTTAATTTTATGAATCTTAATACACGCAACTAAGTTAATAGTTTTACGTTGTTAATTTATAAAGCAATTAATTTATTAACTTCATTTTTTAAATACGCCAAAGCTATACTACTTGGTGAAGGATTGTCAATCGAATTAGTTAACACTAACTCTCTGAATTTATCTGCAGTCTGGGTCGTATTGCCAAGGTCACAGTTTCTAATAGTTTGAATAGTGGTATTTTTTGCTGTTAAAATCACGTTCCAACAGTCTTCAGAAAGATAAATTTGCTGAGATAAATTATGTTCAAATTCTTGTTCTATAGTTTGAATCAATAACTGTTCATAATCTTCCTTTTTTGATGAAATAGGATGAATTCTAATGAGTAAATTTGTTGGCGTCATACGTTCTAAAAACAACGTCAAACGCTCGTAAGCTTGTAACTTGATAGGAAGGATATCACTTTTTATAGCGCTATTACGTGAAAAATAATGTTTCTTATTTTGATTGCTTAAATAGTCTCTGGAGAACTTGTAGACGATGATTAAGGCTAAAAGCGCAAAAAACCATTTGAAATTAGTTTCTAAAAATTCCATTTCTAATAAAATTAGTTAATTGTTAATTAATAAATGCCAAGTTACTAATTTCATTCAATATAGAAGCCTGCTAGCGTGTATACAAATTAAAAATTCGCTTCTTTTAATGATTCATAAATTGTTTATAATTTATAAGGGATCCTTTAAAAATTACGAATAACATTACTTAATTTCACATCTTATAAAAAATAGAATTTGAAACAGTATTTAAGTCAACTTAACGAAGCTCAATTAGCACCAACTTTACAAAAAGAGGGTCCTATGATTGTGATTGCAGGTGCAGGCTCTGGAAAAACTAGAGTACTCACCTATCGCATCGCTTATTTAATGAGTGAGGGTGTAGACCCCTTTAATATTTTATCTCTTACTTTTACAAATAAGGCCGCACGAGAAATGAAAATCCGTATTGCTTCTATTGTAGGAGATAGTGAAGCTAAAAACTTGTGGATGGGAACCTTTCACTCTGTGTTTGCTAAAATTTTACGTTTTGAAGCGGACAAGCTTGGGTATCCTTCAAATTTTACAATTTATGATACACAGGATTCTCAACGTTTGATTTCATCTATCATCAAAGAAAAAAAGTTAGATAAAGACATTTACAAATACAAGCAAGTACAGTCCAGAATATCCTCTTACAAAAATAGTTTAATTACCGTAAAAGCTTACTTTCAGAACCCTGATCTTAAGGAAGCCGATGTCATGTCCAAACGTCCAGAAATGGGAGAGATTTATAAAGAATATGTCTCTAGGTGCTTTAAGGCAGGCGCCATGGATTTTGACGACTTACTGCTTAAAACTAATGAATTACTAACGCGTTTTCCTGAAGTATTGGCAAAATATCAAGATCGATTCCGTTACATTCTAGTGGATGAGTATCAAGATACAAACCACTCGCAGTACTTAATCGTTAGAGCACTTTCAGATCGTTTTCAAAATATTTGTGTTGTGGGTGATGATGCACAAAGTATTTACGCCTTCCGTGGCGCAAATATTAACAATATTCTAAACTTTCAAAAAGATTACGAGGATGTGAAAATGTTTAGGCTGGAACAAAATTACCGCTCTACTAAAAACATTGTGAATGCTGCTAACTCAATTATTGAAAAAAACCAAACTAAACTAGATAAAGTGGTTTGGACTGCTAATGAGGTTGGAGAAAAAATCACCGTTAATCGTTCTTTAACTGATGGTGATGAAGGGCGTTATGTAGCAAGCTCCATTTTTGAAAACAAAATGCAAAACCAGGCTAAAAATGGTGATTTTGCAGTTTTATACCGTACCAATGCACAATCAAGATCTATTGAAGACGCTTTGCGAAAAAGAGGTCTTGAATACAGAATATATGGAGGTTTGTCATTCTATCAACGAAAAGAGATAAAGGATGTTCTCTCCTACTTGCGAATTATTATTAATCCTTCAGATGAAGAGGCTTTAAAGCGAATTATTAATTTTCCTGGGCGAGGCATTGGGCAAACAACTATTGAACGATTGATTGTCTCTGCAAACGAGTATGATAAATCTATTTTTGAGGTCCTTAAACATCTTCATGAGTTGCCCATTAACATAAACGGTGGGACTAAAACAAAACTCCAGAATTTTACAACCATGATTGAAAGTTTTCAAGTCATGAGTAAGACTGTTAATGCATTTGATTTGGCAGAACATGTATGCAAAGCGAGTGGATTGATACAAGAATTTAAGAAAGATGGTACTCCAGAAGGTATTACTCGATTAGAAAATATTGAGGAACTCCTTAATGGTATAAAAGATTTTGTAGAGGGACAACAGGAATTGGCAGACTCAACAGGCTCATTAGCTGAATTTTTAGAAGATGTAGCCCTGGCTACTGACTTAGACAATGAAGAAGGTGAAGACAGTGACAAAGTAGCACTAATGACCATTCACTTGGCAAAAGGACTTGAATTTGAATATGTTTATATCGTTGGCTTGGAAGAAAATTTATTTCCAAGTGCTATGAGTATGAATACGCGAAGTGAACTAGAGGAAGAAAGAAGATTATTTTATGTAGCACTAACGCGCGCAGAAAAACAAGCCTACCTCACCTATGCACTTTCTAGGTACCGTTGGGGAAAATTAGTGGATGCTGAACCCAGTCGTTTTATTGAAGAGATCGATGAGCAATATTTAGAAATTGTCACACCAAAAGAAGAACGGCGATTTAACCCAATGTTAAGTGCAGACATTTTTGGAGATGTGGAGCCCAATACGGTACGATATAAGAAACCAGCTTATCTAAAAGCAAAACCTAAAGTAAAAGAGCCTTTTAAAATCACAGCACCAAAAAACTTAAAGAAGGTAAGTGACACTAAAAACACCACAAACTTATTTGACAACAAGTTAATCGTTGGAGACGTGGTTAATCATCAAAGATTTGGAAAAGGAAATGTACTAAACATTGAAGGAAAAGGGGCGGATTTAAAAGCCGAAATTAAATTTGAAAATGGCGGATCTAAAAAGTTGTTACTGCGATTTGCCAAGCTTGAAATCATTTCGTAAACAAAATAAAGACAATGGCCGAACTGCTCAAAATATTTCCTGAAAATCCAAACCCAAAAGCAATAAAAAAAGTAATTGAGGTGCTTAAAAAAGGGGGGGTTATCATTTATCCTACTGATACTGTTTATGGACTAGGATGTGATATCACAAATTTAAAAGCACTTGAAAGAATAGCAAAAATAAAAGGGATAAAACTAGAGCGTTCTAACTTTTCATTCATCTGTCAGGATTTAAGTAATTTAAGTGATTATGTCACTCAAATAGACAACTCTACATTTAAACTTCTTAAACGAACTCTTCCTGGCCCCTATACTTTTATATTGCCGGGTGCAAGTACACTACCCCATCCATTCAAAAAAAAGAAGACTGTAGGAATTCGCATTCCTGATAACACGATAGCTTTAGAAATTGTTAAAAGTTTGGGAAACCCAATTGTATCCACATCAATACATGATGAAGATGAGTTATTAGAATATACCACAGACCCAGAACTGATATTTGAAAAATGGAGTTCTAAAGTTGATTTGGTAATTGACGGCGGTTATGGCGATAACACTCCGTCAACAGTCGTAGAAGTTAAAGATTCTGAAATCACTATTTTGAGAGAAGGCAAAGGAACTATTGATATATTTTAAATAGATAAAAAGAGATTATAGAACTGATTTATGAGCAAGTTTGATGAATTTATAGAAGTAAAAGGAGCACGTGTACATAATCTAAAAGATATAGACGTAAAGATCCCCAGAGATAAGTTGGTAGTCATCACTGGAATGTCTGGAAGCGGAAAATCCTCCTTAGCATTTGATACTATTTATGCAGAAGGTCAGCGCCGCTATATTGAGACATTTTCAGCTTATGCACGTCAGTTTTTAGGGAGTTTAGAGCGTCCGGATGTCGATAAAATTGATGGGCTTTCTCCAGTAATTGCTATTGAACAAAAAACAACTAGCAAATCTCCAAGATCCACAGTCGGAACAATTACCGAAATTTATGATTTCTTAAGATTGTTATATGCGCGTGCTGCAGATGCTTATAGCTATAACACCAGTGAAAAAATGGTGAGCTATAACGATCTTCAAATAAAAGATCTGATTCTTGAATCTTTTAACGGGAAACGCCTTTCAATATTATCTCCTGTAATTCGTTCTAGAAAAGGACACTACAGAGAATTATTCGAACAAATTGCTAAGCAAGGATTTGTAAAGGTCAGAACAGATGGTGTTATAGTTGACATTTCAAAAGGAATGAAGCTTGATCGCTATAAAATGCATGATATCGAGATTGTTATTGACAGACTTAAAATTGATGAAACCAGCGCCTCTACAAGCAGACTAAACGAAAGTATTAATACAGCCATGTACCACGGAGAAAATGTACTTATGGTAATTGAAGAAGAGAGTAAAGAAGTGCGCTATTTTAGTCGAAACTTAATGTGTCCAACTTCTGGAATATCCTACCCAAACCCAGAACCAAATAATTTCTCATTTAATTCTCCAAAAGGCGCCTGTTTGGACTGTAGCGGTATTGGAACCTTATACAAGGTAAATGCGTCTAAAATAATTCCTGACCCCTCTTTATCTATTAAAAATGGAGGGCTAGCTCCACAAGGCACCCAAAAAGACTCTTGGATTTTTAAGCAATTAGAGCTCATTGCTCAACGCTATAACTTTAAACTAACAGACCCCATTTCAAAAATATCAAAAGAAGCTTTAGATATTATATTATATGGCGGAAAAGATAAATTTTCAGTAGATAGTAAAACCTTAGGAGTCTCTAGAAACTATAATATAGATTTTGAGGGAATTGCTAATTTCATCGAAAGTCAGTATAAGAATTCAGACTCTACTTCAATTAAACGATGGGCAAAAGCATACATGGATAAAATTAAATGTCCTAGCTGTAAAGGCTCTCGATTAAAAAAAGAATCCTTATTCTTTAAAATTAACGACAAGAATATTTCAGAACTTTCTGATATGGATATTGTAGATCTTGTGGAATGGTTTAAGAAACTCCCTAAGTATTTATCTAAAAGCCAGACTATAATTTCAAAAGAAATACTAAAAGAAATTTCTACGCGATTACAATTTCTTTTAGACGTTGGGCTTGATTATTTGTCTATAAGTAGAAGCTCAAAGTCACTTTCGGGTGGAGAAGCGCAGCGCATACGTTTAGCCACACAAATTGGTTCTCAGTTGGTGGGTGTATTGTATATCCTAGATGAACCAAGTATAGGCTTACACCAAAGAGATAATGAAAAACTAATAAAATCTCTAATAGCATTGAGAGATGTTGGTAACTCTGTAATTGTTGTAGAACATGACAAAGATATGATTGAACAAGCAGATCATGTAATTGATATTGGCCCTATGGCTGGAAAACATGGAGGTGAGATTATCAGTCAAGGAACCCCAAAAGATATATTAAATAGTGGTACCATGACTGCAGACTATTTGAGTGGAATTAGAGAAATTGAAGTCCCAAAAAATCGAAGAACTGGAAACGGGAAGTTCTTAGAGCTAAAAGGATGTACAGGAAATAATTTAAAAAATGTTTCTATAAAACTTCCATTGGCACAAATGATTGGAGTCACCGGAGTTTCAGGAAGTGGGAAATCTACTTTAATAAATGAAACACTGTATCCAATCCTAAACAACTATTATTTTCATGGGGTCATGGAGCCAATGCCTTATAAATCAATTAAAGGGTTAGACAACTTAGACAAGGTTATTGACATCAACCAATCCCCAATTGGACGTACCCCAAGAAGTAATCCAGCAACTTACACCGGAGTTTTTGGGGAAATAAGAGCTTTATATGCTAAAATACCTGAAGCAATGATACGGGGCTATAAATTAGGTCGGTTTAGTTTTAATGTAGTTGGTGGGCGTTGTGAAACCTGTAGAGGGGGCGGTATGAGAGTGATAGAAATGAACTTCCTTCCTGATGTATATGTGGAATGCGAGACCTGTCAAGGAAAACGCTTTAATAGAGAAACTCTTGAAATTCGTTACAAAGGAAAATCTATTAGTGATGTTCTAAACATGACGATTGAAGAATCCGTTGATTTCTTTGAGCATATTCCTAAAATTTACAGAAAATTAAAAACCATAAAAGAAGTTGGATTAGGCTATATTACTTTGGGGCAGCAAAGCACCACTTTATCAGGTGGAGAAGCACAACGGATCAAATTAGCTTCAGAGCTAAGTAAGCGTGATACTGGAAATACCATATATATTTTGGATGAGCCAACAACTGGACTTCATTTTGAAGACATTAGGGTTTTAATGGATGTATTAAATAAGTTAGTTGATAAGGGAAATACTGTGCTTATAATTGAACATAACCTAGATGTAATTAAAACAGTTGATTACATCTTAGATATAGGTCCTGAAGGAGGGAATGGAGGTGGCAAGGTAATTGCACAAGGAACTCCAGAAGTAATAATAAAAAACAAGTTAAGCCATACAGCACGGTTTTTAAAAAAAGAACTAACTTAGTAATAACTTAAATCTAAAATTATGGGACCAGAAAAGAAACACAAAGGGTGGAATGAGATAAAAACGAATGATTCTTGGGCGATTTTCAAAATCATGGGAGAGTTTGTGAATGGATTTGAGAAAATGAGTAAAATTGGACCATGTGTCTCTATTTTTGGATCTGCAAGGACCAAACCAGAAGATGATTATTACAAACTATCTACTGAAGTTGCGACGTCCATTGTAAAAGCTGGATACGGCGTTATTACAGGGGGTGGACCCGGAATAATGGAAGCAGGAAATAAAGGGGCTCATTTGGCTGGTGGAACTTCCGTAGGATTGAATATTGAATTGCCTTTTGAACAGCACAACAATCCGTACATTGATTCCGATAAGAGTTTAGATTTTGATTATTTCTTTGTTAGAAAAGTGATGTTTTTAAAATACTCTCAAGGAATTGTTGTAATGCCTGGTGGTTTTGGAACCTTAGACGAACTGTTTGAAGCGATTACATTAATACAAACTCACAAAATTGAAAAATTCCCTGTTATATTGGTTGGGAAAACATTTTGGAGTGGTTTAATGGAATGGATAAAATCTACCTTGTTAGAGCGATTTGAAACAATAAGTGCTAAAGATCTAGACCTAATTCATTTGGTAGATTCATCTGATGAAGTAATCGAAATACTAGACACTTTCTATAAAGAATACCAATTGAGCCCTAATTTTTAATTCCTAACTAATATTTTCTAGATTAATAACTACTGAATATTTTAAAGCCTTTAAGCCTCAAATTGTTGAAAAAACTCTCCTTAAATCTTATGATTATATTTTGTTTTATGACTGTCAGCAGTCAAAATGAAATACAAATTCAGGGATTCTTAAATATAGAAAGTAATACGATCTTAATTAAACAAAAGATAACGTATTATAATAATTCTAACTCCTCATTAAGTCAATTATACTTTAATGATTGGGGGTCTAGTTTTAGCAACCCAGATTCCCCACTTTCTAAAAGATTTGTTGAAGAGTATGATGGGTCTTTACTAAATCCTAGAAAAAAAAATAGAGGCTTTACAACAATTCATTCTGTAGAAAATGAGAAACAAAAAGCCCTATCCTATTCTTACATTGAAAATCAATGTGATTTATTTAAAATTGAGCTTACAAATGATTTATTACCTTTTACATCTACTACCATTTTTATTGAATACACGCTACAAATTCAAAGCGATCGATTTACTAAGTACGGAGTTACAAAAAAGGGAGACTATTTTTTAAATTACTGGTATATAACCCCAGCTGTTTTTGAGGATTCTGAATGGAAACTATTTAGCAATAAAAATCTTGATGATTATTACACCCCTAAATCTAAGTTGAAGCTAACCCTAGAAATCCCACATAATTACAGTGCTTCTTCCGAGTTAAATTTAAATAATGTTGTTAATAAATCAAACACACATGTATTTACGTTTGAAGGAAGTGATAGAGTAGATACTAGACTTAATATTTCCACAGCTCCTTTTTTTAAATTTAAAATTGGGGACTTAAATATAATAAGTAATAATATAGATGCAGATGAATCATTAAATCAGCAAATTAATTCATTTAAAAAAATAGTAGGTTTTTTAAATGACCGACTAGGTGTTTATCCACATGAAAACTTAATGATTTCGAAAGTGGATTTAAAAAAAAATCCTATATATGGTTTAAATTTACTTCCAGGTTTTCTTAGTCCATTTTCAAAAGAGTTTGAATATGAGTTAACCGTCGCCAAAAACTTAATTAGACTTTACTTAGACCAGTATTTAAGAATGAATCCCAGAGAGGACTATTGGCTTAAATCAGGACTTGAAACAGTGTTATTAATGGATTTTGTTGATGTCTTTTACAAGGACCAGATGATGCTTGGGAAGCTTGCTAATATGTGGGGGATAAAGACTTATAATTTAGCAAAGTTAAAATATAATGAACAATACCAACTAACCTACTTATACATGGTTAGGACAGGAAGAGACCAAGCTTTAAACTTACACAAAGATGAATTATTAAAATTCAATGCTAACTTATCAACTAAATATAAAGCTGCTAAAGGATTGATTTTCCTAGAAGATTTTATGGAAGGTTCGAGAATTGAAGATTGGATAAAAGAATTTGTAGTTGAAACTAAAAATGAATTCAAAACAACTAATGATTTTGAATCGTACATTAAGACAAAAACTAATAAAGATCTCAGTTGGTTTTTTGAGTCATTTATAACAAATACGCAACAAATAGATTACAAAATAACAAAACTTAAAAGCACCAAAGATTCTGTTTATTTTACAATTAAAAACAACAAAAAGGGACAAACTCCTGTGTCATTATTCACACTTAAAAACGGCAAGGTACTCACAAAAACATGGTTAACAGGAATCGGAAAAAAGAAAGATTTTGTAGTTGCTAATAATTTGGCGGATAAATATGTTTTAAACTATGATCAAAAAGTTCCAGAGTTTAATGTGAAAAATAACTGGAAATCAGTCAAAGGAAGTGCATTGTTTAATAGACCTTTTAAGCTGAGGCTTATTAAGGATTATGTATCTCCCTATAATAACCAACTTTACTTTTTGCCAACTCTTGAATATCGTAACATTTATGATGGTCTTAATTTGGGATTAAATATTAATAATAGTGGTATTTTGAAAAAACCATTTACTTTTGGAGTTGCCCCTAACTACAGTGTTAACTCTAAAACACTAACAGGATTTACTAAATTTGAATATAACACCTATTTTCAAGATCAAAATCTTTACAATATTGAATTTGGCTTATTTATGTCACGCTCAAGTTTTGCTGAGGATTCATTTGTAAGAAGAACCCTACCTTACTTATCTTTTAATTTTAAAGATGCTACAAACTTAAGATCAAATAAGTTTGAAAGTCTAAATTTGAGATATGTTGGTATAGACAAGGATTATGTAGAGACTTTTGGAAATGAAATGGCGCTCCCTTCCTACGGAGTATTCAATATAAGATATCTAAATTCTAACATAGGATATAAAAAACATTACAGCTGGTTTTTAGATACACAATTTTCAAATGAATTTGGTAAGGTAGCCTTTAACTATGAAATCAGAAAACGAACGAATAAAAATAGCTTTTATAATCTAAGGCTTTTTGCTGGTTCTTTTTTGTATTCAAAAATTGATACCAATCAAACATACTTTGATTTTGCTTTAGATAGACCAACAGATTATTTGTTCGAATATAATTATCTTGGACAATTTGAATCATCAGGAATATTTAGTCAACAAATTATAATTGCAGATGGTGGATTCAAATCCCGTCTAGAGACTTATTATGCTAACCAATGGATAACCACATTAAATGCCAGCGCTTCTATTTGGAAATACGTCCAAACCTACGGCGATGTTGGATTTATAAAAAACAAAGGCAAAGGCGCTGAATTTGTTTATGATTCAGGAATACGCCTAAATCTAATTACAAACTATTTTGAAATTTTCTTTCCTGTTTACTCCAACTTAGGATGGGAAATAGCTGCTCCTGAGTACAGTCAAAAAATCAGATTTATATTTACAGCTGACCCAACAGCTCTTTTTGGCTTATTTAGAAGGGAATGGTATTGAATATTGATTTAAATTTACTTAAATCAATTAATAAATACACATTCAGCAATATTTAAGCTTTTGTACATGCTTATTTTATTAATATCTCAATTAATTATCAATCCAAAGGATAGGTCAAAAGCTTGAAATATTTTATATTTGTAGCTTATTAGAATTTTCCGAAATGCTTATCAAAAACGACCCAACCAAAGATATAACTTTTGAAGACTTCAAAGCTGATGTCTTAAACGATTACAAGATTGCCTACACTAGTAGAGAATGTAGTCTTCTAGGTCGGCGTGAAGTATTGACTGGAAAAGCGAAGTTTGGGATTTTTGGAGATGGTAAAGAACTGCCTCAAATTGCTTGGGCAAAAGCATTTCATAAAGGAGATTTCAGATCTGGTTATTACAGAGATCAAACCTTTATGATGGCCATCGGAAAACTAACTATAGAACAGTTTTTTGCGGGCTTGTACGCACATACTGATATTGCTCATGACCCCATGAGTGCAGGTAGGCAAATGGGTGGTCATTTTACAACTCACTCATTAGACGAGAATTTTAACTGGAAAAACCTGACCGAACAATATAATTCAAGTTCAGATATTTCTCCAACAGGAGCACAAATGCCTAGGCTACTTGGTCTGGCGCAAGCTTCAAAAATATACCGTAAATTAGAGGGGTTCAACGCTAAAAAATTCTCAAAATCTGGAAATGAAGTTGCTTGGGGAACCATTGGAAATGCGAGTACTAGTGAAGGGGTTTTCTTTGAAACAATAAATGCGGCTGGAGTTCTACAAGTTCCCATGGTGATTAGTATTTGGGATGATGAATATGGGATTTCTGTACACGCAAAACATCAGACTACAAAAGAAAATATCTCAGAAATATTAAAAGGGTTTCAAAGAGACTCTGATAGTGATGGCTACGAGATATTAAAGGTTCACGGATGGGATTATGTTGAACTAATTAATGCTTATCAAAAAGCAAGTGAAATTGCAAGAAATGAACATGTTCCAGTAATGATACATGTCAATGAATTGACTCAACCTCAAGGGCATTCAACTTCGGGGTCTCATGAAAGATATAAAACTCCCGAGAGATTAAAATGGGAACAATCTAATGATTGTAACACGAAATTTAGAGAATGGATTATATCCAATGAAGTCGCTACAGATGAAAATATTACATCTATAGAACGTGACATAAAGAAACGTGTTAAGGAAGGAAAGATAAAAGCATGGAAAGATTTTTGTGCCCCTATTAAGTCCGAAAAACAAGAAGTTATTCAATTAATGAAGTCTGCTGCAGATACTTCTTCTCAAAGCGTTTTTATTCAAAAGATAATAAAACAACTGGAAAGTATCAATGAGCCCTTACGGAATGATATTCTTAGTAGATCTCGTAATATATTAAAATATTTAATTCACGAAGATAGTTCTGCTAAAAGCCAGCTTATCAATTGGGTTAATTCTTATTTCAAAGAAATTCAACCTAAATACAGTACTTTATTGTACAGCGAATCAGAATCCAGAGCAACTAACATAGCGGAAGTACTTCCAGTATTTGACTCAAAGTCTAAACTTGTTGATGGTCGAGTCATTTTAAGAGATAACTTCGATAAAATATTAAGTAATAAACCCGAAGTTTTAATTTTTGGTGAAGATACCGGAACTATTGGAGATGTCAATCAAGGATTGGAAGGTCTTCAGGAAAAATTTGGAGAATCAAGAGTTTCTGATACAGGAATACGAGAAACTACTATAATTGGTCAAGGGATTGGTTTGGCTTTGCGAGGACTAAGACCTATCGCGGAAATTCAATATCTTGATTACATGGTATATGCACTTCAAATCATTAGTGATGATTTGTCAACACTGCATTATAGAACTTTTGGAAAACAAAAAGCACCAATGATTATTAGAACTCGTGGGCACCGCTTAGAAGGTATTTGGCATTCCGGTTCACAATTAGGTGGTATATTAAACTTAATTAGAGGTGTTTATGTATTAGTACCTAGAAACATGACAAAAGCAGCTGGGTTTTATAATACACTGTTAGAAAGTGATCAGCCTGCAATGGTCGTAGAATGCTTAAACGGCTACAGATTAAAAGAAAAAGAGCCTTCAAATTTAGGGGAATTTAGAACACCAGTTGGAATTGTAGAAACTATTAAGCAGGGAGCTGACCTAACAATTGTATCCTATGGCTCAACTCTTCGGATTATAGAAAAAGCAGCTAAAGAGTTGCAAGAAGTAGATATTGATGTTGAGATTATTGATATTCAATCTCTGATACCATTTGATCTTAATAAGGATATTTCTAAAAGTGTTGAGAAAACAAATAGACTTCTTATTATTGACGAAGATATTCCAGGTGCTGCTTCGGCTTATATACTAAATGAGATTCTACAAAATCAGAACGTATATGAACACTTAGATAGCAAACCACAACTATTAACCGCTAAAGAACACCGCCCTGCTTATGGGAGTGATGGAGACTACTTTAGTAAACCGTCATCAGAGGATGTTTTTGAAACTGTTTACAACATGTTTCATGAAGTGGACCCTACCTCCTATCCAAAATTAAGATAACAACTTAGCAAGTAGCAAAACAACTTGCAAAATTTTATTTAAAATCGTAACATTACCTACTCAAATAACTGATACTCTTTTCTATGCAAAGTCACGATACTACTTCAAAAAAAAACAGCCCAGTTAAAAACATTATAGAGCTGACTATCTGGGAAGCTCTTATTCCTGTATTTGCACTGGTAGCTATGTTATTTTACAATGTGTTTTATGTCTTTGGAGATGATGCCTTAAGTGGCAGTAACCAGTTTTTATTACTTTTAGGAGCAGCGGTAGCAGCAGTTTTAGGGTATTTTAAGAAAGTGAGCTATAAACACATGCTAGAAATGGTTGCTGAAAATGTGAAGTCTACTACCGGGGCACTTCTTATATTACTTTTAGTTGGCGCCTTGGCAGGCACTTGGCTAATTAGTGGCATTATTCCGTCCATGATATATTATGGGTTACAAATTTTAAATCCAACTTTTTTCTTAGTTGCTTCTGTTATTATTTGCTCGATTATATCTATTGCAACTGGCAGTAGCTGGACAACATCAGCTACCGTAGGAATAGCGTTAATTGGCATTGGAAATACTTTAGGGATCCCTGCAGGAATGACTGCGGGTGCCGTTTTATCTGGGGCCTACTTTGGAGATAAAATGTCACCTCTAAGCGATACAACCAATTTGGCTCCGGCCATGGCTGGAGCTGATCTCTTTGACCATATCAAGTACATGGCTTACACTACAGTTCCAACGATTATAATCACTTTAATTATTTTTTTAATTATTGGATTGAATATTGACACCAACGGAAGTCCAGATATTACAGATAAATTAGAAGCAATAAACGGAGCCTTTAATATCTCACCATGGTTATTTTGCATTCCCTTATTAGTTGTTGTTTTAATAATAAGAAAAACACCGCCATTAGTAGCTCTTTTACTTGGAACTATTTTTGGAGCAATCGCTGCTATTATTGCACAACCTCAAATTGTAATGACTATTGCTCAAGCAGATACTCTAAATTTTGAATCTGCCTATAAAGGCGTGATGAAAGCTATAACCGTTAATACAGCTGTAGAAACATCAAGCAGCGAACTTAATGATTTATTTACTGCAGGTGGCATGAATGGAATGTTAGGAACCATATGGTTAATTATTTGTGCGATGGTATTTGGAGGCGTTATGGAAGCTATTGGTGCGCTCTCAATAATTAGCAAGTCACTACTAAGTATTGCAACAACAACTTTTGGTTTATTTGCCAGTACTGTAACAAGTTGCTTGGCGTTAAACGTAACCGCATCTGATCAATATTTAGCCTTAGTAGTCCCAGGAAAAATGTTTAAAAAAGCATATGAAGAAAAAGGACTCGCTCCAGAAAATTTAAGTAGAACTCTAGAAGACTCAGGAACGGTAACATCAGTTTTAGTTCCATGGAATACATGTGGTGCTTATCAAAGTGGCGTTTTGGGTGTGTCTGTAGCTGATTATTTTGTATTCGCTTTTTTTAATTGGATCAGTCCATTTATGACACTATTGTTTGCTGCATTTTCTATTAAAATAAAAAAATTAGTAAAGTCCTAATTTAGGCTAGTTTCAACAGATAACTATAACTTATAGTTGTATAAGAAATTATAATTTTCAACTAAACTAAAAAGAGATATCAAACAGTATCTTTACTTAAAATAAATCATTTAAAAAATTAATACTATGGCTATTGTAGGGAAAAAATTTCCAAATTTAAATGTTGACGCGATGAATGAAATGGGCGATACTTTTAAAGTAAACGTTCTTGAAGAAGCAATCAACAACAAGAAAAAAGTACTTTTATTTTGGTACCCAAAAGATTTCACTTTTGTATGCCCGACAGAACTACATGCTTTTGAAGCGGCGAAAGCAGAATTTGAAAAAAGAAATACGATTGTTATCGGTGCGTCATGTGATACTCCAGAAGTTCATTTCGCATGGTTATCAACAGCAAAAGATAATGGCGGCATTGAAGGGGTTACCTACCCAATATTAGCAGATTCTAACAGAAACCTAGCATCTACTTTAGGGATATTAGACATCTCCGATGAAACGTATAACGAAGAAACTGGTGTTGTACTTGTAGAAGGTGACAACGTAACTTACAGAGCTACTTACATTATTGACGAAGAAGGAACAGTTGTTCATGAAAGTGTAAATCACATGCCACTTGGAAGAAATGTAGCAGAGTTTTTAAGACTTGTAGATGCTTACACGCACGTTCAAGAAAAAGGTGAAGTTTGTCCTGCAAACTGGGAAGAAGGCAAAGACGCAATGGCACCTAATGCAAAAGGAACTGCAAGCTATTTAGCATCACACTAAACTATATTCATCATGCAAGAACTTTCTGAAGACAATTTACAAACTATTATTTCTGAAAATTCATTTGTTGTGGTTCAATACTCCGCAACATGGTGTGGGAATTGTAGAATCATGAAACCAAAATTCAAAAAATTAGCCTCTGAAATGCCAGATGCTAGTTTTGTAATTGTGGATGCGGAAAAATTCCCTGAAAGTAGAAAACTAGCAACCGTGGATAATTTACCAACGTTTGCAGTTTTTAAATCAGGACAATTTATAAACCAAACCCAAACGAATAAGTTTGACGTTTTAAAAGAACTTATAGATGAAGCTTCCAGTAATTAAACATTTAACACAATTTATTGAGGACAACGATGAAGATTATATCGTAGAAACGCTTGAAACTCTAGAAGCACTCACAGAAGTTCCTAGTCTGAAAGACGAAGAACTAGATGTCATTGGAGAACTTATATCAAATATGTACGGAGCGCTTGAAGTACATAAAATGATTAAAGACGGAACTAGCCAAAAAGAAGCTTTAAACAGTTTTATGAAACGGGTCTTAGGTTCTATAGATAATTAGTTTATTACAAATAAAGCATAAAAAAACCCTTCTCAAATGAGAAGGGTTTTTTTGTACAATAGATTTATGGCTTACTTACCATCCATCTTATCTTTAAGCGCTTGTAAAGCATCATTCGCATCTCCTAATGTAGGTTTTGCTTCAGCTGCACTACTCGCTGCCTTTTTAACGGCTGCTTTCACATGCTTAACTTCTTCCGCTTTGAAAAGAGCTGTATGAGACGCTACTACACGTTTGAATTCTTTATTGAATTCAATAATAACGAATTCAGCTTCATCTCCTTTCTTAAGCTTATTTCCATCCTCTTTTTCAAGATGACGAGAAGGAATAAAAGCAACTACATCTTCATTGAACTTAACTGTTGCTCCTTTGTCAACGATCTCATCGATTGAAGCTGTATGCTTAGAATTTAATCCAAATTCAGTTTCGTATTTATCCCAGGGGTTGTCAGTTGTTTGTTTATGACCTAAGCTTAATTTTCTAGCTTCTACGTCTAACTCAAGTACTACAACTTCAAGGTTATCTCCTACTGCACAGAATTCACTTGGATGTTTAACTTTCTTAGTCCAAGATAAATCAGAGATGTAAATTAATCCATCAATAC
>TARA_B110000027_G_C16122521_1_pt1 | contig 18156 bp, 18 predicted proteins | sample TARA_B110000027 | Tara Oceans TARA_B110000027 (sample SAMEA4397101) | marine metagenome | biome: Polar Biome; feature: [SRF] surface water layer (ENVO:00010504); material: water (ENVO:00002006), including particulate matter (ENVO:01000060) such as... | depth 5 m
TGTTTAAATTGAAAGCATCTATTTCATTTACATATTGGTTAATATTTCCAGGAAAAATCAGAATATAAAAAATTGCTAATAAAACTCCTGTTTTCACTTTTAATTTACCGCCTATTACCATCAAAAGCCCTAAAATAATTTCAATGATTCCAGAAGTGATAATTATTAAATCAATTAAGTCATTTTGTGTTGTTATCCAAGTGGGAACTTGGGCTTGAAAATCAATTTGTAAAAATGTTAAATGTCCTATACCTATATATGTCATAACTAACCCCAATAGGATTCTAATAATATTTTGAAAAGTATTTGTTTTAATTGTCATGAAGAATCACAAGATTGGTATACCCGGTTTTAATGGAATTTAATAATAAAGTTAATTAGTGACACATTCAAATTCCAAAAAAGTTAATTTAAAAGTAATCACTTTTTTATTAAAGATTTAGCAAACAATTGATTTCTAAAGTTGATGTATTTTTTTATTTTATTATTAGAAACATATTCGGTTGAACCCGTATTATTTTCTTTTATCCACTGTTTAGTTATTGGGCCAAATTCTTCATCTATATTTTTATCACTCCATTTAACCATTTCAATAATCACAGGGTAAACATCCACTGCCTTATCTGTTAAATAATACCATTTAACTTTTTTATTATTTGGATTAATTTTATAATCGATCAATCCATCCTTCATTAAACTTTTTATTCTATTGGTTAAAACGTTAGAAGCAATTCCTTCATCACTTGAGAGAAAATCATTAAAAGTTTTTTTTTCAATAAAGAAATCTCTCAAAATTAATAGAGACCATTTATCACCAAAGTGATCAAGAAAACTTGCTAAGGCACACTTACTTCTATACATTTAAAGTATGTTTTATTCTAAAGTTAAGAATTTAATCATAAAATAAATTAGTTGCTTAAAAAGGATGCCTCGAATTAAAAGAAAAAACGCCACTAATTTTAATTAATGACGTTTAAACTAACATAAATATTCCAGAAGTTTAATTCGGTAGCATAGACTCAACAAGCTCAAGGGTTTGAACTTGATGGCCAATCAACATTTCAATAGATTCAGTGCTATTTTCTCTATCACTATCCCACGAATTTGATCCAAATCTTTTATTATATTCTTCTTCCCATGTAGTGTCATATGTCTTTGGTGATCTCTCATATTTGTCAAATCCGTTAAAAACGACAAATTCTTGCCAATTACCACCAGATATAATTCCAAGAATTACTCTTGCACTTTCTGGTCTTCTCTCTGATCTAATTTCACCAATTCGTTCTTGCCATCTTCTGAAATCTTGTAATTTCCCTGGTTTTATAATGTAACTGTGTTGAGTTAAGTACTTTCTAGGAGTACCATCGGTGTTTACATCTCCCCAAGGCATTCTCGCCCATCTTTGTTGACCTTCAGCTTTTGCGACGTATTCGGAAACATTATTTTGCCAGTAGTTTAATTCCTTAGATTTATCTTTATCATAATCTTTTGATTTTTGAAAAGGTTGAATCCTTAAATAAGTTCCATTATTTAGTCCAGTAACGATTTTATATGTAACAATTAAATTATCATTTCCGGAATTAAACTTTTTTGTTTTTTCTGCTGCGGCATTTTCGAATTGTTTAATCATTCCAGCCTTTGGTGTGTATGTCCAAGTATTCCAATATTCCCAATTCTGGAAGGCTTCTTGAGAAAAAGAAGAGAAGGAAATTAATAATACAAATAATAAAAGAGTATTTTTTTTCATTGTAATTGATTTATGATTAATAATGATTAAATGTAATAAATTATGTTAAATAGTCATATTTAACTTGTTTTTTAATGGCAATAAAAAAATCCGTTATTATGTAATAACGGATTTAAATAGCAAATTGGTTTATGGTTACTTGTAAAATGCAATTAAATATAGATAAAAAACACTTACAACAGACTATTTATTTTTAAAAAAATTAAAATCATCAAAAATGAATACTTAACATTAAATTTATTCAACTTCATAAATAATTTGAGAAACCTCAGAAATTCTAAAATATCCTAATGGATAATTTTCTGGATTAGTTAAATTTATGATGTTTCCATTTAAATTTGCTGGTGTGGTTTGGAACGGTCCACCTTGCCGAGTATTTTGATTGACCAATAGATTCCAATAGTTAAAAGCTCTTCTTGAGAGACCGTATTGTCGAAAACGAATTGAATCATTTCTTTCAAATTCACTACCAAAAAGAAATCCATTGTAAATATAACCATCGTTGAAATCATCGCGATAAACGTTAAATTCAGGAGCTTCTAATCGATCACTTACAAACTCAAAATAACTGTAGTTTTTCTCATTTGCTGGGTCAAGTGAATAAGCTCTGAACTGAAGACGGTCCTCGCCGAAAAAAAAGGTAGATTTCATATTAATACTATCAATAGAGGCGACAGAAATAAAGGATTCTGATCCTGAATAGTTCTGACCTTTATACTTAATGTTTAAGCTAAGTAGTTTATTTATTTCATAGGGGATAACTTTTGTTGGCAGATATCTACCGCTATTTTTTTCTTCGTAAAAAGAATAAATAACTCCATTTTCATCACTTATGTTAACTTCTGCTCCGTTTGCAGGAACTTTTTCTTCGGAAAAGTAAGAAGTGGTAAGTGACAACAAGACTTCTTGTTCGGTTTGTTTGTTTTCTTTAATCCAATTGATTGATGCCTCTACAACCAGCCTTTGAATAGCATCATTTACTTCTACCTCAATTGGGTCTTCACATTGAGTAATTAATAAAAGCACGAATAGATAGCAAATATTTTTTTTCATAATTTAAAATTATAAGTAATGGAAGGAATGATTCCGAAAATTGATAAGCGAATTGCTTCATTTAAACCAGTATCAATATTATTTTGAAAACGAATTGATGCTGTATTCTGTCGGTTATAAAGATTATAAATTCCAAAAACCCATTGCCCTTTGAATGATTTATTTAGTTTTTTTGGAGAATACACTGCTGAAATATCAAAACGATGATATGCAGGAAGTTTACTACTATTTCTTGGCTCAAAATTAGCTATAGAAAATCCTGAAAAATCATATTGTCCACTTGGGTATGTAGTTGGTTGCCCAGTTTGGTAGATGAAATTCATATTTAAATCCCATTTATTATTTATCTTATAGTTGGTAGTTATTGATATATCGTGAGTCTTGTCATAAGGTGTTAGATACCAATCTCCATTATTTATTCCTGATTCTTCAGCAGTTCTTCCTTGAGTTTTTTGTTCAGATCTTGATAAAGTATATGAAAGCCAACCTTTTAGTTTTCCCTCGTTTTTACGAAATAAAACCTCAATTCCTCTTGCTCGAGCCACCCCACTGAGGAGTACTTGTTCAATAGTGTTGTTGGCAATAAGCTCTGCGCCATCAATATAGTCCAATCGATTTTGAATTGATTTATAGAAACCTTCAATCTCAAGATTATAGCGATTGTTATTAAAAGTTTTGAATACCCCCAGAGCAATTTGATCTAATAATTGAGGATCTATAAATTTTCCACTTGGAGCCCATACATCAATGGGAGTAGGGGAGCTTGTATTAGATATTAAATGAAGGTATTGTACCATTCTATTGTAGCTTATTTTTATTGAGCGGTCTGACGCTATTTGATAGGCCAGTGACAAACGAGGTTCAATATTATAAAAAGGCTTGATCACTTCGCCTTTAGAATAGTTAATCTTTCCCAAAGGAATACTAGCTTCATATAATTTAAGGTCTTCATTATATATTAGTGGATTATCATTTAAATAAGTATTCAACTCTTGTCCCAATCTTAAAAAACTACTAAAGCGTGAACCAACTTGGAGGTTTAATTTTTTGTTTAACCGAAAACTGACACTTCCATATAGTGAATTTTCAAAAGCATATTTGTCTGTAAGTTTATTGGTTTGAATTCCAGATTCTTCTGAGGTAGGCTGAATGAGTCCTGGATCAAATTTATAGTATATACTGTTGATGCCATACTCAATTTTAAGTTTTTCGCTTAAATAGTGTTTGAAATCATATTTCAGATTAAAATTTCTTATTCCTAAATTCCAATCAAAATTTGCTAATCCAAAATCTAAAGTATAGTCATAATTAGAATAAATTAATGACAAGTTTGAAAATAACTTATTAGAAAAAAGATGATTCCATCTGAAGTTTGCGACTGAATTTCCATAACCTACATTAAACAAATTGGAGATGTTAAAAACATCTCTTCCAAAATATCCTGAGAGATAAATATTATTGTTTTCGTTTAATTTGTAACTCAATTTGGTATTCAGATCATAAAAGTAAGCCTTGTTGTCTTCGGCACCCTCTATTAGAGGTAGAAATAGATGTGCATAACTACTTCTCCCCCCGATTAAAAAAGAACCCTTCTCTTTTTTAATAGGACCTTCTAAGAGCAATCTACTTGAAATTAAACCAATCCCCCCTTGTGATTTTAAAGCATTACTATTCCCGTCCTTTTGATAGATGTTAAGAACCGATGCAACACGACCTCCATAGTTAGAGGGAATACCCCCCTTATAAAGACGTATGTCTTTAATTGCATCAGGATTAAAAACTGAAAAAAAGCCAAATAAATGAGAAGAATTAAAAATGATAGCTTCATCAAGAAGAATAAGATTTTGATCGGCAGCTCCTCCACGAACATTAAAACCCGAGGCACCTTCTCCTGCACTGGTGACGCCAGGTAAAAGAGTGATAGATTTAATGATATCAACCTCTCCTAAAGCAGCAGGAATATTTTTTATAGTTTGAATTGCTAAATTATTAACACTCATCTGAGGGCTTTTTAAATTTAATAGTTCAATATTTTCCTGAACAATAACTTCGTTTAAAAGTTCCGCTTCAGGGGTAAGCTTAAAGTTTTTAGAAACTGTTTCTTTAAATTCAAATTGATCTAGGAATTTTTCATAGCCTAAATAGCTTATTTTCAGTTTATAAATCCCTTTGGGGACTGAGATAGAATAAAAGCCATATTCATTGGTTGTTGCCCCATATTGAATCTCCGGAAGAATAACATTAACACCGATTAAAGTTTCATTACTTTCCAAATCAGTAATATATCCACTCAGCGTAACTATTTCTTGTCCAAAAGTAAAATGATTAGCATTTAAAGCGAGGAGAAGAAGTAAGTATAGTCTATTGCCTTTTTTTTGTTTCATTTAATTTTTAATTTCGCAAATATATATTCTAATTACTCATTTAGGCTTTGCTGATTTCATAAATTAAACATAAAAGAGTCTCTAATTTTTATAATCTGTAAGCTTTGAAAAGTATTTTTATTAGCTTATATTTAAAAAAGTAAAATTATTTGATTTCAATTGAATATAAAGTTTATTGCAAATAGTCTTTCTTTTTATGATTAAAATTCAAAATAATCGATCAGGGTGTCCGGTAAGTACTGCATTAGAGCTTATTGGAGATAAGTGGACTTTGGTTATAATTAGAGACTTATTTTTACAAAAAAATACGTTTAAAGCCTTCATGAATTCTCCTGAAAAAATTTCATCAAATATTCTGACAAATCGCTTAAAAAAGTTAAAAAAATATAATTTGATTAATTTTTTTGCTAATCCTGAAGATAAAAAAATAAAATACTACTATTTAAGAGAAGCAGGAGTTAATTTGTATCCTATGATATATAATTTGTCCATTTGGAGTAAAAAAAATATTTCAATGGCTTTTAATTCCACTGCAGTCGAATGGTATGATGAAAATCTTAATAAAGAGCAAGAAATTTCTATTAAAGAAACTATGGATTCTTATAAGATTTTTAGAAATAATCTAATGAAGCAATTTAAAGTTCAACATTCAGAGAGTTAATAATTTAGAGATTAAGAGTTTTTTATTTGCCCTTAAGTGAATCTAAATAAGATTTGTTCATATAATTCCCGGCTTTAATAACACCCTTTATGGTCTTAGTATTTTCAATAGATTCCAGTGGGTTTTTATTCAGTAATACAAGATCTGCTTCATAACCCACTTTAATTCTACCCAAGGTTTTTTCCAAGCCAAAATAAAGAGCAGGGTTGTATGTAGCAGTTTTTAACGCTTCTAAATTCGAAAACCCAGAATAGGTTAACTGAATGAGTTCATCGTGTAGACTTAGCCCTGGAATCAAATAACCAATAGGAGTGTCTGTCCCAGCCATGAATGGAATTTTCTTTTTATGCATTTGATTAACTAATGTTCGAGACCACTTATTTTGTTTGAGCATTTCCTCATTTACTTTATCAGAAGTTGCATTTATTTGCTCCATCCATTTTAGTTTTACTTTTTTTGAAATAAGAGAAAAATTGGATTGAAATGTTTTGTTTTTATATTTTTTATTAGCAAAAGTCTGGTATAATTCTAAAGTAGGAATTTGCCATGTTTCATTTTTAGCCAATGTGTTGAGTACTTCTTCAACTCTTGATGAGTCGATTCTAGAAATTGCCCTCATTCGCTGACTTTGATGCAAAGAGCTGCGAAGCTTTGAACCGCTAATTTTATTTTTATTTTCTAATGCCAAAGTTCTTTCTAATAATAAAATATCAAAATCTTGGGACATTGACAACTCAATATTTCTTAAATGCTCCATGCTATTTAAACCAAGATTAGTTGCGGTTATAACATCCATACTCAATGGAACGTGCCCCGTCAGCTTTAATCCATTCGTCTTAGCCATTTTAGCTAAAAGACTAAATTGCATCGGACTCAACATTTCATATGCTTTTAAAAAGTCTACTTTTTTATCAATTAGCCCTTGAACTTGCTTTTGTAATTCTGAAGCTGAAGCGTTTCTTATAGAAAGTTTGGGAAATGCAGAACTACTTCCATCGTATACATTGTATTTTCCGTCTATTAATGGACCAGCAATCATTACTCTTGGTGATGTACTCGGGTTTTTTAGGGAATATTCCTTAAAGGGAATTACAAAATCTATTGGTCCACCAGTATCCCTCACGCTTGTTATTCCATGAGATAAAAATAAGTCGGGCATTTCTTTTGCAAGAAGTGTTTCGAACGCAAAATGAATATGAAAATCCCACAAACCAGGAATAAGAAATTGATTTGTACCATCATAAATAGTATTTTCAGGAGATAATTTAATTTCGTTTGCCTTAAATAATTGATCAATTTTATTTTTTTTAATAATAACCGTTATATTCTCTTTTAATCCTTCTATTGGATCAATGATGTTTACATTTTTAATGACAAAAGCATTCTCAAAATAAAGCCCATCATCTGCACATGATTGTAGCAAAAAAAATGTGATGAAAATAAGGGATAAGAAATTATATTTTTTCATGTTTTAATTTAAAAATGATTATCGTATTAATAGTTTCTGGTTTTTCTTGTGATTTTTCAGGAAACTAGAAAGCAAAACCAAAACCGACATTTGCAATAAGAATTCCATTAATTCCAACTCCGGGTAACGAAGGAATTTTTTCTGTAAATGTATCAGTAATACCCTTTGATATCGAAGTAAATGTTATTTCACTTGGAATTTTACCAACACCATAACCAAGTTCTAAGAGGAAATAGACCGTGCCTTCTGTTTTTATTCCAAATTTAAAATTTGATGTATCTAATTTAAGTGATGTACCACCAGATCCTTGAATAGATTGTTGAGTAGTATTATCTTGATAAAGTAAATCATTGAAAATGATATCCGTTTCCAAAGAACTTCTTCCAATACTAATAAAAAAACCACTTCCTTTTTCTCCAAAATAATACTTAGCGCCAAAGCCTAAAAAAGATAAATCCGTTTCAACATTCTCAAAACTCAACAAGAAATTACTATAATCTATAAACGGAGCAAAATGATTATTTAGAAAGGGAAGCACAATTTCTACTGAACCACCAGCTAAAGATGGAATACCAATTTTTGCACCAAAAGAAAAACGTTTAACCCTCTGAGGATGCCCATTAATAGATTCATATATAGAATCTTTCTTCTTTGAGGAATATTCAGTTTCTTGAGCCATCAGAAAAGTTCCATAAATAACACTAAAAATGAAAATAATTTTTTTTAAAAAATTCATTTTTGATTTATTTATTAATTTTTATTTTATCTTTTCTGTTGGCTAGTTCCCATGCGGTATAAAAAATCAATTGACTTCTTTTGGCGAGCATTTTATAATTAATTTTATCCGGAGTATCACCGGGTGCATGATAATCTTCATGAGTACCATTAAAATAGAAGATTACAGGAATGTTATTTTTCGCAAAATTATAGTGATCAGATCTAAAATAGTATCTATTCTTAACGGTTCTTCCTAGTTCATAAACTAGCGTATTTGGATCATTATATCTGTAATCCAGATCTAAACCAACATACTCGTCATTAATCCTTTCTGAAATTTGATGTAAATCATCAGATAATATATTTGAACCAATAAGGTATAAATAATTAGGTTTATCTAGATGAAGAGAATCGGTTCGTCCAATCATATCGACATTTAGATTTGTCATAGTTTTTTCCAGAGGGTAGAGGGGGTTATCTGTGTAGTATTCAGATCCTAAAAGACCCTTTTCTTCTCCAGTGACATGGAGAAATATCAAACTTCTTTTTGGACCATTCCCTTTATCTACTGCTAATTTAAAAGCTTCTGCAATTTCTAATAAGGCTACTGAGCCTGAACCATCATCATCTGCTCCGTTGTGAATCATTCCATTTTGAATTCCTATATGGTCTAAATGAGAAGAAACGACGATGTATTCATCAGGATATTTATTTCCTTCAATAATAGCTACAACATTTTCCGTTTTTACTATTTCACCATTTATATTCAATTCCATTGGTTGAAAATAGTCTTCAGTGCCTTGGGCTGCATTTATTTTATGAGATGTGTAAAATTGGCGAATAAAGTCAATGGCTTTTTTTTGACCTCTTGTTCCTGTTTCACGACCCTCAAAATAATCGGAAGCATAAACGTAAAGAAGCTCTTTTAATTCCTCAGAGGTTATTGAATTTGCATAATCTATTACATCATTTTCGCTTTGACTAAAAGCAATTACTGATGTTAAAAAAAGAAAGAATGTTATAAATTTCATGTGTTTTTTATATACACACAAGATATAAAATGTTACTAATTTAAAACTTAAAGGGAAGTAGATTTATTTAAGGAATGAAGAATACCGTCCCATAGACCGATTCTCAACTCCAGTGCTCTCTTTGAGAAGTTTGTGGCCTCTTCATATTTGATAGGATCATTTCCGCAAAGCTGTGAAACCATTTTAAGGGCTATAGGGCCATGCTGATCAGCGTCAACTTCGATGTGTCTCTCGAAATAATAGATTAAATCAGAAAGATCTTCGTCACCTGGAACGTTAAGATTTTTAATAATTTCAATAAACATGTCAGGAATTAAATCTTCTCTTCCAAAAGTAAATACAGCGGCTATAATATGAGCTTTTTTAGTTTTAATAACTTCAAAAGTAAATTTAAGAAAAGAAGAAATTGATTTTGGTAACTTAGTGTTTTGAAGGGCTTCTTCAATTGATTTTCCGGAAGTTAAATTATTAAGTAATGATTCAATGCCTTTTGTACTTGCTTTAAGGGAATACATTGCTTCAATATACATTTCGTAATGACTCATTGCAACTCCATTCCTATTTAAGTCGGATTCTTCGCCCCATACAATTTCATTAATGAGCCTTGCTGACAAGGGATGCCCTGAGGGACGCCATGGAATTTCAGTACAGGTTAATTCATTTTGTAATTGTTTTAAAAGTGACATAAAATCCCACACCGCAAAGACATGCTGCTCCATGAAAAGACGAATATCAGTAATTGAGTCAATGGATTTGTAAACAGGGTGCTGTTGTAATTTCTTGCGTAAGGGTCTTAGTTCGAGTTCAATTTTTTCAATCATCATCACCAAAAATAGTATATTCGAATGCAAATATATTAAAACCTTAGCTTGAATTGAATACACTTTTCCTATTTCTTTTAACTTCACTGGCCCTAACTTTACTCCCCGGCCCAGACATTTTATTTGTGATTACAACAAGCATGCATAAGGGTTGGAAAAAAGGCATTAAGCTTAGCCTGGGCTTGACATTCGGAATTATTTTACATACTTTTTTTGTTGTCGCTGGTTTAGGAAGTATATTAACATTATACCCTGAAGTAATTCGATTGATTGAGTTTTCAGGTGCAGCTTATTTAATTTATTTATCTCTTCAATCCTGGAGAGTTAAATCTTCTTTTTCTTTGGAGTCAAACAAAAAAGTAAATCAAAATCTTTTTGTAACCGGTTTAATAATGAACCTGAGTAATCCAAAAGTGACTTTATTTTTTCTTAGTTTTTTTACTGGTTTTTTATTTCATGAAAGCTGGTCATATGCGATTCAGTTTTTTGTTTTAGGTGGAATATTTTTTGCTCAAGCATTGTTTATTTTTTCGAGCTGTTCTATTTTAGCTTATCGCATGGGTAAAAAGCTCAAACTCTTAAAACATTCTGATATTTGGGATAAAGTTCAAGCCCTCATATTGTTTGTAATTGCTTTAATTTTAATTTATCCATGACAAATTTAAAATGCCTTCTAAACCGATAAAACTTATTGAATGCCCTCGGGATGCACTGCAAGGAATATCTAACTTTATTAGTACCGCGGATAAAGTCTTGTATTATCAAAGTTTATTAAAAGTGGGTTTTGATACATTGGACTGCGGAAGTTTTGTTTCTCCAAAAGTAATTCCCCAGATGGCAGATACAGCTGAAGTAATTAATAAAATTGATTTGACCCAAACAAAGACAAAACTACTCACTATTATTGCAAACGAAAGAGGTGCTTTTGAGGCTGTTAAAAATGAAAAAATATCCTACTTGGGCTATCCTTTTTCGATTTCAGAAAATTTTCAAATCCGAAATACATCTAAGACAATCTCAGAATCAATAGTTTTATTAAAGCGACTTTGTGAAATTGCCGAAGTAAATGATAAAGAAGTTGTTGTTTATCTTTCTATGGGTTTTGGAAATCCCTATGGAGATCCATGGAGTTCAGAAATCATTGAAAAATGGGTAGAAATAATAATTGTAATGGGAGTAAAAATTATATCTATCTCAGATACGGTTGGGAAAGCTAAAGTATCGGATGTATCTAACTTATATTCCACTCTTATTTCTCGTTTTCCAGAAATTGAATTTGGAGCACATTTTCATACCCATCCAAATCAATGGTACGAAAAAGTTCGTGCTGCTAATAAAGCAGGCTGCTTTCGATTTGATGGAACAATAATGGGTTGGGGTGGTTGCCCCATGGCTCAAGACGCTTTGGTGGGAAATATGCCAATGGAGAAACTTATCTCATATTTTACTACTCAAAATAAACTTCCACCTGAAATAGATGTTTTAGCCTTCGAATCAGCTTATAATTTTTCACATAATATTTTTTCTTCAATAAGATGAATAAACAATAAAATTTATACACTTTGTTTTAAAAGGATATATAATCCGTATATTTACATGCAATTAATTTAATATTAGTTGCTTATGACCTCCAATAAATTTATCGGACAAGGATTAACTTACGATGACGTATTATTAGTGCCTTCTTATTCAGATATTCTGCCTAGAGAAGTATCAATTAAATCAAGATTTAGTAGAAATATTCCCTTGAATATCCCTATAATTTCAGCAGCAATGGATACTGTAACCGAAAGTAGTATGGCCATTGCCATGGCACAAGAAGGCGGAATAGGTGTGTTGCATAAAAACATGACCATTGAACAGCAATCATTGAAGGTTAGGGCGGTTAAGCGATCTGAATCCGGAATGATTATTGACCCCGTAACCTTACCTGTAACTGCTATTGTGGCTGATGCTAATGAAAATATGAGACTACATAGGATCGGAGGGATTCCCATCGTAGATGATAATAGAAAATTATTAGGAATTGTAACAAACCGGGATTTACGATTTGAAAAAAACAATAATAGACCTATCAATGAAGTAATGACCTCTCAAAATTTAATTACTGTAAAAGAGGGAACTTCTTTGCAAGAAGCAGAACTAATCCTTGAAAAACATAAGATTGAAAAGTTGCCGGTAATAACTGGTGATAACATATTGGTTGGATTAATAACTTTCAGAGATATCACTAAGCATACTACAAAGCCCAATTCCAATAAAGATCAATATGGACGTCTTCGTGTTGCCGCAGCCGTAGGAATTACTGAGGATGTATTAGACCGTGTTGAAGCATTATATAAAGTTGGAGTTGACGCAATTGTAGTTGATACAGCACACGGCCATACAAAAGGAGTTCTTAAAGTGGTTAATAAGATTAAATCAAAATTTTCAAATCTTGATGTAGTGGTTGGCAATATTGCAACAGCTGAGGCAGCAAAATATCTTATAGATATTGGTGCTGACGGAGTTAAAGTTGGAATTGGTCCAGGCTCTATATGTACAACTCGTGTTATTGCTGGAGTTGGGTACCCTCAGCTTTCGGCTATTATTGAGGTTGCTAAGGCACTTAAAGGAACAGATGTGCCAATCATTGCAGATGGAGGAATTCGATATACAGGAGACATACCTAAGGCCATTGCCGCAGGTGCAGATTCTGTTATGTTAGGTTCTTTATTAGCAGGTACTAAAGAATCTCCAGGTGAAACAGTAATTTATGAGGGTAGAAAATATAAAACCTACAGAGGCATGGGGTCGGTTGAGGCGATGAAAATGGGAAGTAAAGACCGTTATTTTCAGGACGTGGAAGATGACTTAAAAAAATTAGTTCCTGAAGGTATAGTAGGTAGAGTTCCTTACAAAGGTGATTTGGATGAAAGTATACACCAGTTCTTAGGTGGCTTGAGAGCTGGTATGGGGTATTGTGGAGCAAAAGATATAGAAACACTAAAAGAAAATGGACAGTTTGTTACAATTACTTCAGCAGGAATGCGAGAGAGTCACCCTCATAATATTAGCGTTACTAAAGAAGCGCCAAATTATAGTCCCTAAGAAGCTACTATTTTGAAGGTTTTTGTTTCCCCATTTGAATTAACACGAATAATATACATATTGCCAGACTCTAGGGGAGACGTTAGTTTAAATTGAAACAATTCTTGAATTGAAAACACTGCGATTTGATTACCGATAATTGAATAGATTTCAATTGAACCAGGGCCTTTAAACCCATCAAAGTAAAGATAGCCATCACCGTGAAGAACTATTGACTGTTCTTGGACAATTATGTTAGAAATATGCGGTGCATAAAGGGCAGAGGAAGCTAAAGCTGAATCTGAAGTAAATAAAATAAAAAAGATTAATAATCTTTTAATCAAAATTAATAATTTGCTACAATTTACGACTTATAAACGAGTCTTTAAAACTTTATAAACATTTAAATGCAATGATTTACAGTTATTTAGAAGATTTATCAAAAATAAAATTAAAAATTGTTAATAAAAAGACAATATTTTTAAATTTTATCGTTGTTTTAAACTCTCTCAAGATAAAACATCTTGTTTTTAGCTTTATTTTAATTTGTTTTTCCTGCAATCAATTTACTGTAAATAAAGAAGAAGTAATTGCCAGAGTAGGTACAGTTTACCTTTATAGGATTGATTTAAATAAAGAATTAAATTCATTTATAAGTATTGAAGATAGTATAATAAAATCTAGAAATTTTATCGATAAATGGGCTCGAAATCAAATACTCTTGCAACAAGCCAAAATTAATTTAGATTTAGATACAATGGAAAGTTTGGATGCATTGATCGACCAGTACAAAATGGATTTATATTCTAATAAATACAAACAAAATGTATTAAATAAATTTATTGACAAGGTTGTAAGTATTGAAGAAATAGATTCTTTCTTGGATAAGAATCAATCTATCTTTAAATTAAATGCTCCACTTTATCAAGTAAGGTTTATCCATCTTCCAATTGACAATGTTGATATTAACGAAATTAAAAGCAGTTTTCAGCGTTTTAATAAACAAGATTTTTATTATTTGGACTCTTTGTCTTTCCAGTTTTCAAATCATATTTTAGCTGATAGCTTATGGATTAATAAAAGTAATTTACTTTCTGAGGTAAGCTTTTTAAATCCAAAAAATATTAATAAATATATAAAAAAAGCACAATTCTTTGAAATTCAAGACTCATTGGGAGTATATTTGTTTTATGTAAAAAATTACCTCAATAAAGGTGATTTTTCTCCGAAAGAGGTTTTATTACCTACGATAAAAAACATATTACTGAATCAAAGAAAACTAATACTAAACAAACAATTTGAAAAAGACATTTTATATGATGCGATTAAATCTAAAACATTTGAAATCTATTAATCTTTTACTCGCTTTTGTTTGTTTTGTGTCTACTGCTTCTGCACAAGACAAAGATTCTTCAAGTAGAATTAAAATTGATGGAGTATCAGCAGTGATTGGGGATTATGTAATTTTAGATTCGGATATAGATAAAACTCTTATCGAGATGGAATCTCAAGGTATTTCAACTGGAGAAATTTCACGCTGTCAATTGTTAGGAAAGTTAATGGAGGATAAGCTTTATGCTCATCATGCCATTCAAGATAGTTTAGAGGTAAGTGTGGAGGAGATATATAGCACAGTTGATCAGGTCATTGATAATTTTACTAGACAATTAGGATCTATAGACAAAGTACTTGAGTTTTATAATAAGGAAGATGAATCTACATTTAGACAAGAGATTTTTGAAATTAATAAAATTCAAAAACTATCATCGATGATGCAGTCACAAATTATTGAAAATGTTGAGGTTACTCCAGAAGAGGTTCGTGTTTTTTTCGAATCAATTCCAAAGAATGAGTTACCAACTTTTGGAACCGAATTAGAAATTTCACAAATTGTTATTGAACCAGAAGTAAGTAAAAAAGAAAAAGATCGTATTACAAATCAATTAAAAACATTTAGAGAGGATATACTTGAAAGAGGTTCAAGTTTTGCATCTAAAGCTATTTTATACTCTCAAGATCCAGGATCTCGTTCTTCTGGCGGAAAGTATACATTGCACAGAAAACGCCCTCAAATGGTTAAAGAATTTCGTGACGAGGCTTTTAGCTTGGAAGAAGGCGAAATATCCGAGCCATTTAAAACCGATTTCGGATGGCATATTTTAATGGTTGATAAAATACGAGGACAAGAAGTTGATGTACGTCATATACTCTTAACACCCAAAATCGAGAATAATCAACTTCAGGAAGCAAAGGAAAAATTAGATTCAATAAAAGTCAGAGTTTTGGCAGATGAAATTTCTTTTAAAGATGCGGCATTATATTTTTCAGATGAAAAGGAAACCAAGTTTAATGGTGGGGTTTTGATAAATCCAGAAACAGGTGATACGAGATTTGAGTTAACAAATTTAGATCCAGTTTTATATAGTCAAATAAGAAATTTAAAAGACGAATCTATTTCTTCTCCTATTATGGAGGAAGATCGATCAGGTTTAAAAAAATATAAGATTATTAAGGTGAGTAATCGTTTTGATGAACATCTTGCTAATTATTCTTTAGATTATGTTCGCATTAAATCACTTGCTTTAAAAGAAAAACAATTGAAAGTAATTCAAGAATGGATGACAGAAAAGATTGAAAATACATACATTAATGTTAATCGGGATAGTAAACGCTGTGATTTTAACAATAATTGGCTAAAAATTTAACTATTTAAAATATTTAATTGGAACCCATAGCATGCCGAAACATTCTCCCTTCTCTTTTTTAATATTTTTGTGATGTATTTTATGAGCACGTCTTAATCCTTTTGCGTATTTATTATCGATATTTCTTAATATCTTAAATCGCTGATGAATAAAGATATCATGCACAATAAAATAAGAAACTCCATAAAGAAAAATACCAATTGCTATTGGTAGTCCAGGCCAAAAACCAGCCTCTCCCCATAGGATCACAAATAAAGAACTCACAAAAGCGTAAAAGATAAAAAACAAGTCGTTGCGTTCAAACCAAGATTTATGGTCCTTAATATGATGATCTCTATGAAGATGCCACAAAAAACCGTGCATAACATATTTGTGAGAAAACCATGCCATAAATTCCATGAAGAGAAAGGTGAGGATTAGAATTGAAATCCAAAGAAAGATCATATGAATTTTGTTTTTATTAAAGTAGGTTTAATCTATATTTTAAATAACTTCGAGCAAAGACACTTATTTTTTGGTAATTAGGAACTCTAATTCTTGTGTTTTGAATTGAAAAAGAGGGAGTTTTTTTTAATTTAGAAAGCAATTTATTGTAATATCTGTAGGCTGTATAAACTCCAAAACGCGCTTCAATTGGTAACTTATAAATTCCACTTAAGGCGTTCCTAAAGTCTGTTTCAATTTCTTTAATAATAACCAGTTTAGAGTTTTCATCAAATTTTTCAAAATCAACATTTGGAAAATAACAACGTTCCAAACCCTGAAAGTCATCTTTTAAATCTCGCAAAAAATTAACCTTTTGAAAAGCAGAGCCTAATGCCATAGCAGGAGATTTTAATTTTTTATAGGTCTTTTCATCTCCTTTAACAAAAACTTTAAGGCACATTAATCCAACAACATCAGCTGAACCATAAATATATTCTTCGTATTCTTCTTGGGTTTTGTATACTTGTTTAAATAAATCTAATCGCATGCTTTTTATAAAGGCAATAATGAGATCACGGTCAATATCGAATAAATTGATTGTGAACTGAAAAGAATTTAATATGGGATTAATACTTATTTTATTATCAAGACTTTTGTAAAGGTCAATTTCAAAGTCATTTAATAGTTCTTCCTTGTTGTGTTCATGAAATGTATCTACAATTTCATCTGCAAATCTTACAAAGCCATAAATATTATATATGTGATTCCGTATTGATTTATCAAGCATTTTTGTGGCCATAGAAAAAGAAGTGCTATAGGCATTAGTAACCAGTCGGCTACAATCTTGACTAACGGAATCAAATAGGGTGTGCATGATATTAATGTTTTATTTAAATTTGAGAATTTAAAATTATTAAAAATCTAAGTAAAACTAATAGTTAGTTAAACAAAAATGTTTTCTTTGAAGTAATTAGACACAAAAGGTTTGAGTGATTGATATAATTCAATTTTACGGGGAAGAATATCTGTTTCGATTTCATTTTGCTGTGGTCCAAAAATAATTAATTTTGAATCTGTTTTTTTAAGTAGTTTTTCGTGAAAATCTTTTAAATAAGGCATTATTTCCTCTTTATTGGGTTCAACAGTAAGGTAAGTAACAAAATTAAATGTTTCTTTAAAGGTGTAAAGTGTGTCTAAACTAGACGTTTGAATTGATTGTCCTAAAAAGATGGTTCGATAACCTTTTGAAAGAATTAGTTGGTTTAAATATAATATACCAAGTTCGTGAATCTCGTCCTCAGGAAGAAACAAAACAAATATTGGGTGATCTTCCTTAAATTTTCTATTTCGTTGTAATATCTCAGTTTGAACATGAATTTTTTGTTTTACCAAATTGGTTATAAAGTGTTCGTGAGTTGGAGATATTGCACCAGTTTGCCATAATATTCCTAGCTCTTTCATCAAAGACATGAAAATATCTATAAAAACATATTCGAAGTCATGATGTTTAAGAATTTCATCATAATTCTTATCAAATAGTCCACAATCAAAATTAATCATTGCTAGTTTACATGCGTTAATAGCAACCTTATCAGAACTTGACTTTAAAGCAATGTTTCTAACTAAATCAGGAATTTCATCCGCACTTAAATTTGAAATTTTAGAAATTTTAAAGCCATGATTATACAGCAAAGTAATATTCAAAAGTTTCTTTAGGCTTTCAAGACTATAGCGTCTTATGTTTGTATTTGTTCTTTCAGGTTCAAGAAGATTATAGCGCTTTTCCCATATCCGGAGTGTGTGAGCTTTTATTCCAGAAATATTTTCGAGATTTTTAATACTAAAAGTGCTTTTCACCTTCTTCATCGTTCATTTTTTTATTTAAAAGCTTAAACAAATATAGCTAAAAAAGCAGTTATACTTAAAGTGCGCACGAGAAGACTCGAACTTCCACGAGAATAATCTCACCAGCCCCTCAAGCTGGCGCGTCTACCAATTCCGCCACGTGCGCAAATAAAAGTGACTTGGCTGGGGCTCGAACCCAGGACCCTCTCCTTAAAAGGGAGATGCTCTA
>TARA_B110000027_G_scaffold15803_1_pt1 | contig 17911 bp, 11 predicted proteins | sample TARA_B110000027 | Tara Oceans TARA_B110000027 (sample SAMEA4397101) | marine metagenome | biome: Polar Biome; feature: [SRF] surface water layer (ENVO:00010504); material: water (ENVO:00002006), including particulate matter (ENVO:01000060) such as... | depth 5 m
TATACTAGATTCGGAAGTCATAGAAGTGGTAATATTTCTTACCCTAGTCACTATACACCAAATAATAATTTAGTATTTGAAAGAGTTCTTAGTGGAGCTACTCCAAGATCTGCAAATTTAGAAAATAATAATCAAGCATCTGCAATTGATATTTTAAGAGCTACTGAATGTTGTATATTTCGTAGAATTCAGAATCCTATTAATAATTATTGTCCTATTTCACAAGAAGAATTTACTGCTAATCAAGAAGTTATAATGATTAAACATTGCTGTCATTTATTTAAACAAGAACCATTATTAAGGTGGTTTTCTAATCATTCAACATGTCCATATTGTAGATATGATATTAAAGAGTATTCTCTCCAAAATGATTTAACACAAGACGAACAACAACATCCAGAAGAAGATCAGGAAAATGATGAAGAAGAATATGAAACTACAGAAGATGAAATAGATATATCTCATAATATTATAAATAGTAATCAACGATTAGCTTCAGAACTTAGTAATACAATTACTGAACTTTTAGAAGATAATTTAAGACAACAAATAAGTAGTGGAAACAATAATGAATTTCAATATACTATTTATGGTGAAAGATTATAAATAATTTCGTATTAATTATATAATGGATAATAAAATTATATTTATTACTGGAGGTGCCGGATTTATTGGTTCTAATTTTATTAATATTTTTTGTAAAAAATACCCCAATACTAGAGTAATTAATTTTGATGCTCTTTACTATTGTGCAGATGAAAATAATATAGAAAAAGAGATTAGAAATTCAAGTAATTATCAATTTATTCATGGTAATCTTCAATCCTTTGATCTTTTAAAATATATATTTGAATCAAACTCTATTACACATATAATACATTTTGCTGCTCAATCGCATGTTCAAAATTCATTCACAGATTCAATTCAATATACAAAAGATAATGTATTGGGAACACATAATCTTTTAGAAGTTGCGCGGCTCTATTGCCCAACTTTAGAGAGATTTATTCATTGTTCAACAGATGAAGTTTATGGTGAATCTATGTTAGAAGTAGATGAACAACATAAAACAGAGCAATCAGTTCTTTGTCCAACAAATCCTTATGCAGCTTCAAAAGCAGCTGCAGAAATGTTAGTTACATCTTATAATCACTCATTTAATATGCCAATTATTATTACAAGAGGTAATAATGTTTATGGACCTAATCAGTATCCTGAAAAAGTAATCCCTAGATTTATTGAACAATTAAAAAATGGAAAGAAAGTAACTATTCAAGGAGATGGTTCATGTGTTAGAGCATTTTTACATGCATACGATACCGCAAAGGCATTCATTACAGTGTTGGAAAAAGGCAAAATTGGAGAGATTTATAATATAGGTTGTGATGAAGGAATGGAATATTCGATATTAGATGTAGCAAAAATTCTTATAAAGAAAATTCATAAAACAGAAGATTATAGTAAATGGATTTCATATATAGAAGATAGACCATTTAATGATAAACGATATTATATAAGTAATCAAAAACTCAGAGATTTAGGATGGAATATTGATATTAGTTTTGAAGAAGGTTTAAATTTTTTAATAAATTAATAACTTTTTTTAATTAAATCACCTTTTAATTCACATTTTCGATTTAATTCTGAATCACAGCAATAAGCTCTATGTTCAGTATAAAACCATTTATGAAATAATTCAAGAGTATTTATTTTAGGTATTATAGTATTTTTTAAATTAGTTATACTACTCTTTTCTCTCTTTAATCTAGATTCTAAAACATCTTTATTTAAATTATTATTATTAGATGATTTATAAATAATATTAGTATCACTATTAAATATTTGTTTTTGCCATTCAAAAATTAATTTACTTCTCTCTATATGAAATTCTGATGTTATCAAAATTATATTTTTGAGTTTTAAAGGAATAATAAAATTTGTAAATGCAAAAAATCCATTTGCAATTGTATCGTAACTTGACCATTCTTTATATATCATATATGTATTAACACCAAGAGATATTAAGTATTCACTACAAGAAGTAGTTTCATGAATAATAAATCCAGATTTATTTAATATAGGAGACATATGGTAACTTCCTCCTCCTAAACAAAAAATAGGTTTGTTATTTAACTGATGAATTTGCCAAGCTATATTTAATCGATCTTTAACAAAATTATGACATTTGCCTTCTTTATCTATTCCTCCAGCAAGAACAAATATTCCATCTATTTCATTATAGTTTATTTTAGAATCAAATTCAGAAATTATTAAATCATTAGAATTATAAATAGGTGAAATATTTTCCCAATTTGTTGGTTTATAATTCCATCCATCCATATTTATGTATTTAATATATTAATATATTATTCTGTGCTTAACTTAATTGTTGCACCACCATCTATTATTAAATTAGATCCTGTTAAAAAGTTATTATTTGTGACATAGTAAACTAAATTAGCTACATTATCAGGAGTTCCTATTTTTCCTAACAAATGTTTACATTCTAATGCATTAATTAAACTATCCTCTGTTCCCTTTCCTACATGACCTCTTAAAAGACCAGCCCTCAACATTTTAGTATCAATTGCACCAGGCGAAATACTATTTACTCTTATATTAAATTTACTTAATTCAATTGCCATATTTCTTGTTAAACCAACTAATGCTGCTTTAGATGATGAATAAGCAGCAATATTAGAAGAAGTATTTATAGCATGAACTGATCCAATATTAATTATATTAGGATTATTACTTAATTTTAATAATTCTAAACCATATTTTATAAATAAAAATGAAAGTTTTACATTACAATTATAAGTTTGATCCCAATCGGTTTCTGTTAATTCCCATATTGGTTTGCATATTTGCAAAGCCGCATTATTTACAATACAATCTAAATGATTGTATGTATTTTTTATTTCAAATAAAATATTTTTAACTGCATCAGTTTCTGTTAAATCTTTACAAAAAAATTTATCAATATATTTACTATTTAAACATTTATCTTTATCAATTCCAATTACAACCCAATTGTAATTTTTAAATTGTTTTACAATTGCTTGTCCAATATCTCCATTAACTCCTGTAACTAATACTATATTATTTTTTTTGTAAGAGATTTGTTTTAGATATAAGGTTTTTGCTAATATAAAATTATCTTCTGTGTCAATATCAGTAGACTCTATATCATTCATAATATAAATATATGGTTTATATCCAATTCTGTGATGTCTATCAAATAATATATTTTTTTTAAATATATAAATACATGAATTTTCTTCATATAAAGGTTCTAGTTCTTGTGTTGGTAATAATTCATTAGGATTATGATTAATAGCATTAACATCATTATTATTTAAAGAATATAGTCTAGTTTGCCATTTTTTTACAGAAAATAATGAATCATAACCATCTTTTTCTTTCATTAAAAATGTTTTAATAGCTTCATCAAATGTTTTTGTAGAAAGTAAAGGGTTTGTGGCATGTGTCTGAATAAAGTAATCAAATTCTAAATTTAAACTTAGAATTACATTTTCTAATAAACTATTAACTGGAGTTTTTCCACAATGTAAATGCTCTGGTCTATCATAAATTTCAATTATAGTATCTGAAAATTCTTTTTTAATAATATCTTTTACAATTGGACTATTTGTATCAATTATAATTTTATTAATTAATTTAGACTCTAATATTGTTTTTAAAATAATTGTAAATAATGGTTGTCCATTAAAATCTCTATAATTTTTTTCTGGAACACGCTCAGATATATGTTTTATTGGTATAATTACACAAAAAGTTTTTTTCTCCATTGTTAATATTAATGACAAAATTATTTGAAAAAATATACGAATTTATAAAAAAAGAAAATAATAATAAATCAATAGATTTTGAATATTGGTATTATACGTATTATTCGTCATCATAATATATAATTAATGTAATTATATATTATATGAAAAAAATTTTATTGACATGTCCTCCAATGATTAATAGAATAATAGAATATAAAGATTTATTAAAAAAATATCATTTAGAAATAGAAATTCCTAACTTTAAACAAATAATGACTGAGTATGATCTAGAAAAAATTATAGGAAATTATGATGGTTGGATAATAGGGGATGATCCTGCAACAGAAAAAATTTTTAGATTGGGAAAAAAAGGAAATTTGAAAGCGGCTGTTAAATGGGGAGTAGGAACTGATAATGTTAATTTTGATGCTTGTAAAAAATTAAATATACCAATCACAAATATTCCAAATGTCTTTGGAGAAGAAGTATCTGTTGTTGCAATTGGAATACTTTTAAATCTTACTAGAAAACTACATGAAATAGATGCTAAAACAAAACTTGGTGAATGGTATAAACCAGCTGGTATGTCACTATCTGGCAAGAAAGTATGTCTAATTGGTTTTGGTGATATAGGAAGATGTACAGCTAGAAAATTAATAGCATTTAATCTAAATGTATATGTTAGTGATCCTGGTTTTGAAAAAATAGATAATAGAATTATATGTAAATATAATGAAAATATTATTATATCAGAACAATTACAAAATGTCATTATTACAGATTTAGATAATGCTTTAAAAGAATCTGATTTTATTATAATTACTTGTGCACTTAATAAACATACCCATCATTTAATCAATAGAGAAAATATAATGAAAACAAAAAAAGGTGTTAAAATAATTAATGTTGCAAGAGGTCCCATAGTAAAAGAAGATGATGTAGTTGATCTATTAAAAGAAGATTTTGTAACAGCAGTTGGGTTTGATGTATTTCCAATTGAGCCATTACCAAAAGAGTCAAAATTGAGAGATTTTCCTCAAAATTTTTATGGATCACATAATGGTTCCAATACCATAGAAGCAGTCGATAAAACTAGCATAATAGCAATAAATAAAATAAATGACTATTTAAATTAATTATCAATTACAATAATTTAATTTATAATTGATAATTTTATAATTTTAATTTAAAAAATCTTTTTTATTTTTTTCTATAAACTCATTAAGTAATTGGTTATCAAGAAAACAAATAAAATTACCCCATGCATTTTTGTCATCCAATTCACAAGGATAGTTTTTAAGACCACGCCATTTGTGAGTTGTTCCATATCTAACTATGGGATACCATTCTGATACAATAATTTTATAACCTAATTTAGATAAATATTCAGCCATATCCTTCCAAATATAATTTAATTTTACTTCACTTTTTAAATCCTCAAATTCGCACTCAATAACATCTGGCTTGTCTAAATCCCATGTGTAACTTTGTAATACAAAGTAATCATGACCTTCAGTATCAATTTTAAGAAAATTGACATGATTTATATTTTTTGATTTCATATAATTGTCTAATCTTACTGAAGAAACTGTAAAACTTGCTTTTTCGTGTGAATTATGAAAAGGAGTTAATGAAGATATTCCTTTTGATACATTGCTTAAGTAAAATGTTAAATTATCTTCTTCTTTATAATTTACACATTTCTTTTCAAGTGTTAAATATTGTTGTTTATCTGGATTCTTTTCTAAATAAGATTCAATATGTTTATATCTTTCTGGATTTGGTTCGAAAGCCACCACGTTCCAATCTAGTAGAACAAATTTTTTGCAAGTTCCACCACTAAATGCACCCACATCAATCATAAAACCATTATGAAATTTGTCTTTAATTAAGTCATAAATTAATTTTGTTTCATCACACATTATTTAAATATATATTAAATAACATTTTATATATATAAAATTAAACTAATATTTTGAATTTTATATATATATAATATGAAGAACTTATTAGAAAAGTTAATAAAATTTAACGATTATTTAAGGAAAAATAAAATTATATTTGACGGAAATATTAATTATAATCATTTAATCATATATTAATTCTATTTTTTCTTTTTTAAATTGTTTAAGTTGTGATATTTCAGAATAATTTTTTATACTTACATTTTGGTATTCTTTAATGTTTTCTTTATCTTGAATTATAAAATCAAATACTTTATTGTGCAGGTGTTTATGATTCATAATATTACCATTACAATATTTACATTCACACTTAAAATCTTTATCTAGATTAGGGACATTATAAACATCACCTTTTTTTTGATAATCATCAAAAAAATAATTTACAGAAGGCTTATCATATTTTATTATTAAAGCTGTTGTTTTAATTGAATTGTCTTTTTTGTCACAATTTTCTACAAAATTAATGTAATTACTATCAATACCTATTACTCTAATATAGATATAACCTAAAAATAATGCAAATCTTAAAGCATAGGCACCTGTTGTAATATGCTTATTTGATTCAAAAAGTATGTGTTTCATATCTTCTAAATAATAAACATTTTCTTCAGGTATGTTAATATTATTATTTTTACAGATATTCTGAAAATGTTTTCTTAAGAAAAATTTTTGACATTTTTCATTTTTTATTAATTCAGATATTGCAGAAAAATGACATTTAATAAGTTCTACATCTAAGCAACAATAAATATCAGGAAACCAATTAATTTTATACCAATGTCTAAAAGCTACATTCATACCAATTGTTGCAAAATTTATTTTTTTAAAATCTATATCTTTACTACTAGGACCATTGCCTATCAATACTACCTTTTGGCTTTGACTTCTAATAAACAATTTATATTTTAAAATACCATCACTATCATCATACGTTACAAATTTATTATTTAAGATTTTTGAATCAAAATATTTGATATTATCTATTTTTATATTAGTTAAAATGTTATCAATTTGTTGTAAATTATCAAAAAGTATATAATTGGGATAGTTGATATATTTTAAAGTATCAACTAAATAATTATTTTTATTTTCAATTATAATAATTTTATTGTCAATTATAGAATCAAACAATTTTTTACTACTTCTACAATAATTAAAATCATCTTCTTTGATTATAATAATACTACTTTCCTTAAATTCATTATTGTAATTATTTGTAGATATTTTTGCAAAATTATGTTTATCTTCAATTAACTTTAAATAAACATTAGTATTATGATTTTTTATTCTTTTTATTGTTAAAAATATCTTTTTATTTTTATATTGAACAGGAGGACTATATTTAAGGAGAACGAGATGGAGATTAATTGGTATTATATTTTTAAATTTTTTATATATAAAATAATTATCGATATAAATTGGCACTTTATATTGATTATAAATCTCTAAATATTTATTTTCATTATCATTTATGTTTGTCAAATAAATTGTTCCTATAATACGCATATTATTTGTTTTAAAAATATGAAATAAATCTTTAAAAGATGCTTCTGTTATTCCATCTATAATTATACCAGTTCTATTTTTTAAAAAATTGTATTTATCTTGATTATTACTTAGATTAACATCATTAATATAACTAAAATTATTATTTTTATAAATTTTGGATGTAATATTTTTATGACTATCTAATTGATTATTGTAATATAATCCATAAACTATTATATTTTTATCTATATAGTTTTGTAATTTACTAAAATAAGGTATTTTTGATTCTGTGTTTTCATTTATAATTTTAATATTATGAATTTTACTTGCTTGATATAATAATTCCCATCCTTTCATATGACAATTATTACCATCTGGTACACTATATATTTCACCTTTTTCTTGATAATTATCAAACCAATAATTTGGATTTTTTTCAGGAGTTTTTAAAATTTGTAAAGTTTTTGTAGAAGCATCAATCAATCTTGTTTCTGGAATTTGTTCTACATAATTACCATCACATCCTAATAAAATAATTTTTTTGTAACCTAATAATATACTAATTAATGTTGCTGTTGCTCCACTATTATGCATTTTATAAAATTTATTAAAACTACTTGTGTTTATGTATGTTTCTTGGGGTGGTAAAAAATTAATTTTTTGATATCTAGAATTATTTTCATCTTGAAATGAAAATTGTTTTTGTCCTTTATTATTTTCATTTAAAAAAAAGAATTTTTTTATATTATTATTATCATTCATTAATTTAACAAATTTATCATAATGACATTCAATAAGTTTTGGATCAAAACATCCAAAATAACTCGGATAAAAATCTAATTCTACAAATTTTTTATATGATGAATTTAAAGCAAATGTTGTTTTATTTTTCAAAAAGTTAAAGTCACAATTTTTTAATGATGGCCCATTTCCCAATATATATATTTCGTCTCCAATTATATTATTTAAACCTTTCATAATACTTTCAATACTAATATATGCACCTTTAAAATCAATCATTTGACCATAAACTGGATGTTCTCGTAATCCTAAAATATCTTTCTCTTCATATTCTAATTCTATTATGTCTTCTCTATTTAGATACTCTGTCTCTCCTGAATAATATGGAGAGATAATTTTATTACCAAGTACCATATTATCATATATTGTAATTCCAAATCCTTCGCCACAATGTGGACTTATATAATAATGAAAATTTGTATATAATTTATATAAATCTAATGGTTCTAACTCATCTGTTATAGTATAAATATTTTTATTTTTTTTTACTTCTGTAATAAAACTATTATATATATCATTTTCTATATTATTTATAAATTTATTACCTCTTATTGGTCTATACTTTAAAATTAATACTTTTGTTTCATCATTTAAATTATTAAATGCTCTGACTAGATTTAATGGGTTCTTTCTTACTATTGAACTATTTAAATCAAAACAAAAACCATAAATTGTTTTATTTTTAGTAGTTTCTAATATATTATTAATTTTTGGATTATTTATTATATGATTTGGTATCATATCTATATACTCGTGTATCATAGATTTCAATTCTATTTTTTCAATATAAATTGATAAATATTTTGAAAATACATCATAACAAAATTGTGATGGAACATAAAGTTTACTAAAATATTTTTCATAATCTTTAAATATTTGGGGCAGTGATTTAAATTCCCAAACCCAGAATACTTCAGGTTTATTTGTAAAATTTGATAAAAATGGAAGTAAATTAGTAATTTCAAAAGGTTGAATACAAAAAATAGTTTTAATATTATAGTTAATTTTTTTTATTTCAGAAATATCATAAATATTGATTTTTGTATTATTATTTAATCTATTTAAATAATTTTTTAATAAAAATAAGTTATCCTTTATAGAAACATTTATATTTTTTAACCCAATAAGATTAAATTCATTATGTTGTATTACTTTCAAAATTTTATAATTATCACAAAAATTTAATATAACTCTCTCAAAAACATTTTCCAAATATCCATCATATGATCTTTCATTTCTTGGGGCTAATTTTCTCTCTTGAAATTGTTTATAAACTTCTAAAATATTACCTTTAATCTTATAATCAAAAGTTACCCAATTATAATCAAAGCTTGTATCTGTATTTAAAATATTATATATCTTAGGATCTGTATATAACTTATCTATAACTCGTTTTGAGAGAATATAACAATTTCCTTCAATAAAATGATTAGTATCATTATTTGCTCCAAAATATTTTAATAATTCATTTCTATATAATGAGTTTCGTTCTAATAAATTCATATTTGTAAATTGTGGATTTCCAGAAATTGATTTTAATCTATTACCTAGTATTTCCCATTCAATATCTGGAAAATATCCATCATTTTGATTTATATTTTCTATAAATTCTTCTGATAAATTATTTATTAATGGTTCAAAATATTTTCTACGAGTTTCTGGATTTGATTTTGAATGTAAAAATAGTATATAATTATAACTGATTTTATTATCATTTAAATATACAACCGCACAAAATTTTCCTCCAATATCCATACCCTTATTTGGTATCTTTAATATAACAAATTCACTATTATTTATAGTATTTTCTCCAATACTATATGTAATTACTAATGAAAAATATTTACTGATTTTATTAATATATTCGCGATATATTTCATTAAATTTGGAAATATCATAACAGTGTAAGTGTGCGTAGTATTTTTTTTCTTTAAATTCATTTGAAATATTATTTTGAATAATTTGATAATTAATTTTATCATTTGGATTAGCTATATTTAATAAATACTTATGAAATAAATAAGGAATTCCAAGTTTTTTTATAATATTTAAATCTTCTCTCTTTTTTTTTTCTTGTTCATGCCATCTTAACATATCTTTGTGTCGTTGTTCTGTAATATAATAATTGCCTACCTTAATTAACTTTCTATTTTTTGTTAAATTTTGTTCTTCCGAAAAACCAAAATGTATATTCTTTTTATTCCAAATATTTATTTTTTCATTAGTAGTTAATTTTGAATAATGAGAATTATTATTCAGTGATTTAATATTAAACATATATATATTAAAACAAATAATATATTTATAATTTATTAATTTATTATTTGTTTTAATATACTATAATTTTTATTATTATTATCATGTATAAATTTAAATTTATCTTTATTTAAATTATTATCATTATTTAAATTATTTTTATTTAATAAAATAATATTTAATTCTTTTGTTAATTCATTTATATTTGATAAATTTTCATCTATAATATTAATAAAATTGATATATGGTTTATATTTATTTAATAAATTTAATTCAATCTCTGGAATTTCACTTATAATATGACAATTATATGATAATATATCATGAATTCTAAAAACTTCAAATATTGAATTATTAAAAGCATGAATATTTAAAATTATTTTTGAATTTTTAATATAATTTACTAAATTTTCATTAAAAACTTTTTCTAAAATTACAATATTATAATTATTTTTTAATTTATTTAATATTTTTTTTCTTCTTTCTGTTATTGTTCCAATAAATAATATATCAATTGTCTTATTTGTAGTAATATTAAAATTTTCATATATTAACGGTGTTAGTATTTTAACCTTATTTCTTATATATTTTGGATAATATGATAAATTAATTTCTGAATAGTCAAATGTATATATAGAATTTGAAATTAAATTTGTAATTAAATTTATATTTTGATACTTAAATTGTATTTGATTTAATTGTTCTATTTGATATAAATAATATCTATTTTTTGGTAAATTTATGTCTGGATATTTAATCGCTATATTTTGAGGAGAATAAAAAAAAAAATATATCTTATCATGTGGTAAACATAAATTTAATAATTCTTTATTAAAACTACAAATATTTAAAATATTTGTATCTAAATATAATTTATCAAAAAAACTTGATAATAATTCTGCAGATTTTATAGTATATCTTGTAGTAAATATTAATATATTATTATTTTTTAAATTTAATTTATTAAAAATTTCATGTTCTTTTGTATTATTTATTAAATTTTCATCTAAATTTGTTTCTAAAATATTATTTATTTTAGGTAATGAATTATTTAATAATTTTTGTATTTTTTCTTCCATATCTAATAGTTCATTATTAAGCTTTTTATATAATAATTCTCTATTATTATCTTGATTATTATCCATATTATTATCCATATTATTATCCATAATATTATCCATAATAAAATATATAATATTCTATTATACATATAATAACTAATTTTATTTATATTTACTTAAGTTTATTTAAGTAATCATCAAATATTAACTTTTTTATTTCTTTACATCTTAATTCTTCCACTTTTTTATATAACTTTTCTCTATCTTCCCATTTATCTTCTAATTTTTTTAATTGAGATTTCCATTTATGACAAGTATAACCATATATATCTCTAAATTCTTTAATTTGTTCTAATACTAATGCAAATAACTGCTGTAATGGTTTCATAATTTGATTTGTAATATAATGCGAGTAATCAATATCTAAATTATGTTCTTTAATAAAATTTGGCAATTCAATTTTATCTCCCTGAAGACATTTTTTATTTATATTTTTAAAATACACATATCCAATACGATCACCTGGTTTAGGTTTATTACCATAGTCTCGTTCCCCAATTCTATCAGCTAAAACTTTATGCGCAATTTGCTTTGGATTTTTATAATTAGAACGTAATGATTTTGTAACTGTTAATTTTTCAATTGGATATTTTTCATCAATTACATTTTCCATACATTCTCTTACATACTTAATTGCGGTTGATACTGTTCCACCTTTCATTAAAATATTAATAACTTCACCATATATATCTTTTACAATATCAGCATTATCACGTCGTTTAAGAACTAAACCCATCGATTTTAATTTTGCAAATTCTATATCAAATTCATACAACATCCCCACATATCTTTTCTTTGATAATAAACAGAATGGATAAAATGTTTTTTCATACTCTAAATCATGTGGTTTTTTTAGAAATTTAGTTGCTAATTTACCAGCATATTGAGAAATTTCAATTGTAGATTTTAATGCTTCTTTTCCTAATATTTCAGTTTTACCATCAATTTCTTTTAAATTAAAATTAAAGAATATGCTGTCCGTATCTCCATATACAATTTCTGCATTTGTTAATACTTCTTTACCATCTTTCAAAGTAACAACACGATTTTTATAATATTCTTCAATAACTGTTTTAGCATATATTAATAATGTTCTACCCATCGCAGTAGTACAAGCTGCAACATCTTTTTCAAAAAATGCACTTGTTTTAGCACCGGTCCCACCATATAAAGAATTTGCAGTAATTTTAATAGCTAATTGTCTTTTATCTAATATATTTTTCATAAAATCGTCTTTTTGTAATGGTATTTGTTTTCTTGTTGATTTTCTTGCTGCTAATAATTCTTCTAAAATTGATGGTAATACTCCCTTTCCTTCTGGAAATTGAGCAAAACGACATATTTTATATCCAACCTTTACTTTAGTTTGAGCTGCTTTTGGTGTTTTTCTTTGCCATTGAAATGTATCAAATCTAATATCTACATATTTATAATTTGATAAATTATCGTATTTAAAATTATCTTCTCCATCTTGTTCTCCAGTAATTTTTAATAAATTTCCTTGTAAATCAAATTCTTTTGTCCAAACTTTACTATCATGTGAAATATTTTCACTTATCATACATGATGGATATAACGAAGAATAATCACAAACACCAATTGGATTTTTTAAATATAAATTTCGATTTGGCTCTAAAACTATAGCACCTTCATATCCTTCATCATCCTCGCTTTTTTCAAGAACAGGCATTAATACTTGTTTTTCACGGCATTTTTTAGCTAAATAACTTTGTAATTTGATTCCTTGTCCTCGATTAACTAAATAATTCATTGGTACTGTACATAATGATGCCATCTCTGCATAAAATGTTATAACATCTATTTTCTCTAATACATCTAATGTATTTTTGCAATCTTTCAAACAATATTTTGCAATTATACCTCTATCCAAATCTGAACCATTTGTTAATTTAAAAATTTCTTGTGGACCAACATCATCTTTTGCTAATCCCCAAGTAATTTTCTTTTCTATATCTAACTCTTCTTTCCCATTTATAGTAAAATAGCCTTCTTCTTTATTTATTGAAATTATATTAAACTTTTTACCACCTTTATATGGATTTACACTAAAACTTACTTCCTGAAATCGTACATAACTTCCTTCATCTAAACCTTTTATATTTTTTGTATATATTTTTGTAATATTATCACTAATTTCTACTTTTTTAACTGAATCACCAATAAAATACCCAGAAATATAGTCTAATTTATAACAACTTAATTGAAACTCTCTTCGTAAATAATTTAATAAGTCAATCTGTAATCTTCCTACCATATTAATATATCTTAATTCGTATTCTCCACTTGCTAGTTTAATTTTATTACTTTCTATATCTTCTCGATTTGTTCTCCAATCTTTAGTTAAACATGCTTTATTTAAATTTCTTCCTAATTGCAAAAATTCATTTCTACAACCTAATTCTTGTGCTCGTTTATCCATAAAATCAAAATCAAACCCTGTAATATTATATCCAATTATTACATCCGGATTTTCTCTTTGAATTAATTTCGTCCATCCTAATAAAACTTCTTTTTCTGTATTATAACTTTCAACACAACTAAATTTAACACCTTCTGGTAAAGTACATCCTTTTAATACAATTATATGATTTAAATATTCTTCTTTTTCACCAAAACGTTTAAATGTAGATCCAATAAATGTTACTTTATCTCCTTTTAACTCTGGAAATAATCCTTTTTTACTAAGTGTTTTTGTTAATTCTTTAATTTTTGTATCTCTTCCACACGTATCATGCAATAAATCAATAATATTTCCTTCTTTATTTTGATAATTTTTAATATAACTTTTTTTTTTATAATTATTTACAGATTCTTCACAATTAATGTCATTTGTTTCATCACCCTCACTTTCAGATGACTCTTCTTGATTTTCTAATATAAAGCCTGAAAAACTTTCTAATGCTGGTTTAATCTCAATCCATTTTTTAAATTTTTGAATAACTTCATTTCTTGTTATATCTTTTTTTGGATAAACAATATTAATATCTTTAATACTTTGATAATCAAATGCTGTTAATATCATTTTTTCTAATCCTTCTTTATTTCTCAATTTTTCATTATTTTCCCAAACATCAACTATATCAATTGCTAATTTTTTATAATCTTTCTTTGCTAATGGAAAATCACCATGACTACTACTTGCTTCAATATCAAAGCTAACCATTTTATACGGAACTACATTTTCTTTATTTGGCAAAGGAATAATATATTTATAATCAATCAAATATTCATAATCACAAGATGTTGTTTTACTTTTAATTTTAGTAGATTTTTTTAATGGTAATTGAATCCATCCAGATGGACTAATTTCTTTTATATGAAATAAACGAAGAAGAGTTGGAATATTACTTTCATAAATAAATGTTTGTCCATCCATATTTTCATCCTCTGTTAAAAATATATATCCTTCTTCACTAAGTTTTCTTGATACAAATGCACCATTTTTATATGTATCTGTATACCATAATTTTTTTGCTTTATTAAATGCTGCTGTGCTCTTAAATTTTAGACAAATAAATTTATGATATTTTTCACCGTCAAATTTATCTAACTTTTTTCTTGATACAAAAGTAGTTGATATTAATGCATCTTTATAATAATTACCTAATTCATTTCTAATTGAATTTGTAAATTTTTGTTTCATTTCTTCATTCCAATTATTATCCACTTTTATATAAAAGAATGGTTTAAATCCAGTTACTAAAATTGCTAGTGTTTTTCCCTGTTCATTTAATCCAAACATTTGAACTAAAAATTGTTTATTATCTATATATTTTTTACCATCTTCTTCATTATATAATTCATCATCATAAACATTAAATTCCAACAACTTAAATGATTGTTGCATTTTATTAAATAAATTTATATATTTATATTCTTCAATTTTATCATTTATTTAATGTTAATTATAAATATTAAATAAATAGTTTACTTTCTACATTTTCTAGATTTTCTAGACTTTCTAAACTTTTTAGATTTTTTAGACTTTCTAAACTTTTTAGATTTTCTAGATTTTCTAGACTTTCTAGATTTTCTAGATTTTTTTTTACCCCCAAACATATTTCTATTTCCCATATGTGTAATTATAAAATCAGATATATCATCTTCTGAACGATCTCCTTTATATTCCTGTTTTAAACTTCCATTATCATTTAAAAGAACTATTGTTGGATAACCATTTATTGGAAAATCATAATTAAATTTATCTTTAACATCAGAATCCAATAATATTATATCACCACCAGCATTTAATTCACTAATTTTTTTTTCAATACTATTTAATGTAGGCATCATAGCAGTACAATGACCACACCCTTTAGAATGTACTACTACGAATTGTTTTCCTCTACCCTGAAATAAATTACGATCATGTTGTGATGCTGTATTTTCATCTATACGTATAAAATTCATATATAATATAATAATAAAATAATTATTTCTCTTATATAATTATATATGAATAAATTTAATATATTTATTATAGTTATAATTTTTATTATAGGATTAATTTTTTATTGTACAAATTCAAGAACGTCTAATATAGAAAACTTTGAAAATAAATCAGAAACTCCGCATCCACCAGGAAATAAAATTCCTAAAGAAAATTGTCCTAATATTTTAATGAAAAAAGATGATAAAATTTACTTATATAATTCTAATTTGGCTAGAGTTCCTGGAATTAATCCAATTATTTTTGAATCTTTAGAAGAATATGTAGAATTTAATAAATGGCAACAATCTCAAAATATTAATTGTCCTGTTTTATTCTTAGATACTACTTATGATACTCAAAATAATAAAGTTTATAAAGTTACACAAAATCCATTTCAACAACCAGATGTTACATTAGATCCTAATTTATTTAAAAATAGAAATTTAGCCATTCATCCTTTAGTAAATGCAAATAGAAGCCCTATGTTGTCCCCGTATAATCAAGACCCAAGTATCCCATCTGATTATGATCAAGCAAATCAATATATAGGTCTTACAACTCCTTTGGATAAAATGTTTGTTTCTAAATCATCTGTAAGTAGTAATCCGATGGATCCACAATGGGGTGGTCATCAATATACGCAAGCAAAAGTAGACGAGGGTGTTTTTGTGAAAGATGAAATACAAAATCATAAAATAAATCTTCTTGGACAAACTGAAAGTATTCATAATATTAAAAACAATAAAGGAAATGTTCAATATGATAAAAAAGAAAAAATATTAGATAATGCAATGCAAAATAATTGGGTCGGTGCTTCTCAAACTGAAAGAGATGTACGCAAAAGGTATATTTGAAGGAGACGAAGTTAAGTTTTAAAATTTTTGTATCTTAATCTTTACCTTTTTTATGTTTTTTATGTTTTTTATGTTTCCCACCATCTTCTCCAAATAGTCTATCCCATGTGTCACTGACCTCATCCCGTTCACTATCACTACTATCACTACTATCACTATTACTATCACTATCACTATTACTATCACTATCATTAGCTTTATGTTTATTTTTATGTTTTCCATCTCCACCATAATCCCACCAATTACCCTTATGTTTATCTTTATCTTTACCTTTATCAGATCCACCATTACCAAAGAGATCATCCCACCAACTATCTTTTTTATGTTTATGTTTATGTTTTTTTTCTTTACCTCCTCCAGGTTTTTCCCCTCCAAGCCCACCACCCCCACCACTACCAGTTAAATAATTATCAAGATCATTTAAAAAGTACATTTTGTCTTTATAAAATGCCATAAAAGATGGATTTACAGATTTCCAACTATCACCTAATGCATTAATTCCAAGTAATCTTAATAATTCTTTCTCATTATTTATATAATCTACTGTATTATCAAGATTTTTACTAAGATTCATTGTTTTTTTTGCTTGTTCTAAATTTTTATTTATCTGAGAACCAGCCATTATTGGTTCAATTGAACCCCATAGTGGCCATCCAGGAGCAGAAGCTTGCGCAGAAAGCACATTAAAGTAAGGAAATACATTTTGATTTATAAATTTTTCATTATCACTTCCATATAGCGCCTCCACCACACCTTTTGTGTTTCCTTCAAATAGTTGAATTTCTTGTAATGTTTCATCTTGAAATCCTTCTTTAATATTTTTTTGACAATGCAAAACTAAAAATATAAAACAACTAATAATTACTAAATAAAATATTATTGTTAAAAATTTATTATTTTTTGTCATTATATATAATAATAAATATTTTTATAATAATAAATATTTTTATAATAATAAATATTCTTTAATATTAATAAGTGTAGTTTTTGAAAATTTTCTATTTATTTCTCCATCATACTTTAAATTATTTAAACAATCTGGGTTATTTTCTAAATTTTCTAATAAATTTTTTAAACTTTTAAAGTTATTACTTATTTTTGCAGCTACTATACTACTTACACCAGGAATTTGCATTAACATAATTTCTAATATATTATCTTTTGTTATATTTGATTTTTT
>TARA_B110000027_G_scaffold134139_1_pt1 | contig 17811 bp, 18 predicted proteins | sample TARA_B110000027 | Tara Oceans TARA_B110000027 (sample SAMEA4397101) | marine metagenome | biome: Polar Biome; feature: [SRF] surface water layer (ENVO:00010504); material: water (ENVO:00002006), including particulate matter (ENVO:01000060) such as... | depth 5 m
AAATAGGTGTTAGAGCTTACGCAATCAGAGACTAACAAAATAACTATCTTTCTTATATAGTTATAAAATTGGCCCCTTAATTGGGGCCTTTTTCTTTTTTAGAAATTAGTATTTTTCATATAATATTTAAATTAAAGATCATTATTAATTTTTTAACTAAACTCTTATGATTGATTAAAATAATAACTATGTAATTATAACGTTTGTATATTTTATAATGAAAATAGTTCACATTATTACCGGATTAAATAATGGGGGCGCTGAAGGTGTATTATATCGTATTTGTAAAAATAACTTTACTAATGAACATATTGTAATTTCTTTATTAAACGAAGGAAAGTATGGTCCACTTCTTACTAAATCAAACATTAAAGCTTATTACCTTAATATTAAGTTTACTATTTTTCCAATTATAGCTTTTATAAAACTAATTAGATTACTTTATTCTGAAAAACCAGACATTGTACAAACATGGCTACCACATGCCGATTTCCTAGGTGGAATTGCTGCTAGATTAACTGGTATTAAAAAAATTGTTTGGAATATTCGTTATTCAAGTTTTAAAAAAGAAAAATCAAAATTTTTAACAACTTGGATTCTTAAAATATTAGCTAAATTATCATGGTTAATTCCTAGTTCAATTATAGTTTGCGCTAAACGATCAATCGATATCTATGCAGAGCTTGGGTATTGTAAAGAAAAAATGCACTATATTCCTAATGGTTATGATCTATCAATTTTTAAGCCTATTAATGAACAAGAATTTTTTATCAAAAAAAAATTAAAAATAAATTTTAAAACTCCTTTGATTGGTACTGTAGCGCGATTTGACCCTCAAAAAGATCACATGCACTTACTTAATGCTCTTGCTATACTTTCAGCTAAAAATATTGATTTTTTCTGCATTCTAGTTGGTCCTGATGTAAATAAAGATAATTTAAAACTAGTCTCGTCTATACAAAAACTAAAATTAGCTGACCGTGTTAAATTATTAGGAAGTTTTAATAATATTCCATTAATAATGAACGAGCTTGATATACATATACTTCCTAGTGCTTATGGAGAAGGTTTTCCCAATGTTGTAGCAGAAGCTATGGCTTGTGAAACTCCTTGTATTGTTACTGATGTTGGAGATTCTAGCTTTATAGTTGGTAATACAGGATGGGTAACTCCTCCAAACAATCCAAATTTATTGGCAAAGACTATCTATGCTGCTATTTCAGAATTAGGCACTGATAATTGGGACTTGAGACGTAAAGATGCAAGATTAAGAATTGAAAAAAATTTTAATATTATTAATATAGTAGAATCTTATAATGAATTGTGGAACAAAGTTAAAAGTTAAAAACAGAAAATATTTAATATATAGTTTTATCAAATATAGTATAAATATTCAATAATGAAAATTTTAGTTACTGGTTCTGCTGGTTTTATTGGTTCTTCACTTTGTTTAACATTACTGAAGCGTGGCAACACAGTTATTGGTATTGATAATCATAATAATTATTATGATCCTTCTATTAAAGAAGAAAGGTTAAAAAGGTACTCTAACAATCCCAACTATAAACATTATAGAATAGATATTAGTGACCAGAAAGCTGTTGAAAAAATTTTTATTACCCATCGGCCTAATAAGGTAGTGAACCTTGCCGCACAAGCTGGAGTTCGTTATTCGATTGAAAATCCACTTGCATATATTCATAGTAATATTGTTGGATTTGCTCATATTTTGGAAGGTTGCCGTCACTATGGAGTTGATCACTTAGTCTATGCAAGTACCTCCAGTGTATACGGTGCTAATACTAACATGCCTTTTTCAGAGCATGACAGTGCTAATCACCCTCTATCTCTCTATGCGGCATCTAAAAAATCTAATGAACTAATGGCCCACACTTACAGCCACTTATATCAATTACCAACAACAGGTTTAAGGTTTTTTACAGTTTATGGTCCTTGGGGCAGACCTGACATGGCACTTTTTAAGTTTACCAAAGCAATTCTGGCAGGAAATCCAATTGATGTATTCAATCATGGTAATCATACCAGAGACTTTACTTATATTGACGATATTGTTGAGGGAGTAGTTAGAGCCCTGGATTGTCCAGCATCTTCTAATTCTGATTGGAATAGTAATAAACCTGATGCGGCTACAAGCAAAGCACCATGGTGTATATATAATATTGGCAATAATAATCCAGTTAAACTATTAGATTATATAAATGCACTTGAAAAAGCATTAGAAAAAAAAGCAAATTTAAATCTATTACCCTTACAACCAGGTGATGTAGCAGATACATATGCTAACTCTGCTAATTTAATGAAGCAGTTTGATTACAAACCAAACACAACAGTCATTGAGGGAGTTAATAATTTTGTTAGCTGGTATAAAGATTATTACAAAATATGATTAATGAAATCAAGTAAACTTAAATTAGCAATTATAGGTCTTGGTTATGTAGGCTTACCGCTAGCAATTGAATTTTCTAAAAAGAGAAATGTTATAGGTTTTGATATTAATAAAAAACGAATTGAACAACTAAAATCTGGTGTCGACGAAACATTAGAAACAACTGAAAATGAACTTCAAGCAGCAAAAAAATTAATTTTTACAAATCATATAAATATTTTAAAATCTGCTAATTGCTATGTTGTGACAGTTCCTACTCCGATTGATATACAGAAAAAACCTGACCTAAAGCCACTATTACAAGCCAGTGAAACAATAGGTAATTTACTCAAAGTAGGGGATATTGTGATTTATGAGTCCACGGTTTATCCTGGTTGTACTGAAGAAGAATGTGTACCAATTTTAGAAAGATGTTCTGGACTTAAGTTTAATCAAGATTTTTTTTGTGGTTATAGCCCAGAACGAGTCAACCCAGGTGATAAAAATCATAGAATTTCTAATATTAAAAAAATTACTTCAGGTTCAACTCCACAAATTGCAAAATTAATAGATGAACTGTATAATGAAATAATTACAGCTGGCACCCATCAAGCCCCAAGTATTAAAGTAGCTGAAGCTGCAAAAGTAATTGAAAATACTCAACGTGATATAAATATTGCTCTAATTAACGAACTTTCTATTATTTTTAATAAGATGAATATCGATACACAAGCAGTCTTAGAAGCGGCTCAAAGTAAATGGAATTTTATACCTTTTCAACCTGGTTTAGTTGGAGGTCATTGCATTGGTGTTGACCCTTATTATCTTACCTATAAAGCAAAAAACATAGGTTATAACCCTGAAATTATTCTAGCGGGAAGAAAGATTAATGACAACATGGGTGCACATGTAGTTTCCCAATTTAAAAAAGCTATGATAGATAAATCTATTGAAATTAAAGGTTCAAAAGTTTTAATTATGGGATTAACATTTAAAGAAAATTGTCCAGATTTACGAAACTCTGGTGTAGAATCTGTTATTAAAGAGTTAAAACTTTACAATTGTGAATTAGATTTTTACGATCCTTGGGCTAATGTTGCTGAAGTAAAAAAAACTTATAGTGTTGCCCCCATAACGACACTTAAACCAAATACATATGATGGAATCATTATTGCAGCAGCACATACACAATTCAAAAAAATGGGCATTAAATCAGTTTCTTTATCAGGTAAAAATCCTCATGTTCTTTATGACTTAAAGTATGTATTTAAATCAGATCAATCAGACTTAAGGTTATAATTACTTGATCTATCTAAACTAGTGAGATATTCCGGATTAATGATCGTTAAATTTTCAGACCATATACTTTTCTTATACTTGGCTGGAACAAAAAATAAGTAAAAAAATGTGTGGAATTTGTGGTTTTTTTTCCAAATCACCATCAAGCTCTAGTGATTCTATTTTTAAGATGAACTCTGCTATTTCTCATCGAGGTCCTGATGACTCTGGAACTTGGCATGATCAAAATATGGGCATCGTTTTTGGTCATCAAAGGTTAGCAGTAATTGATTTATCTGTTTCAGGCCACCAGCCAATGAAATCAAGTTCTGGGCGTTATATGTTAATTTATAATGGTGAAATTTACAATCACTTAGATATTAGAAAAAAAATTGAAAAAAAATTTGCTTTAAAGAAATGGCAAGGTTCTTCTGACACAGAAACTTTATTAGAGGCAATAGAGGTATTTGGTTTTGAGCAAACGTTAAAAGAAATTGTTGGAATGTTTGCTTTTGTTATTTGGGATAAAAAACTTCGAAATTTAATATTAGCGCGTGATAGAATGGGAGAGAAACCACTTTATTTTGGGTGGCAAGGTCAAGGTGATAATGCTGTTTTTCTTTTTGGTTCTGAACTTAAAGCATTAAAGGCTCATCCTGGATTTAAAGGTGAGGTTAACCGTGATGCTTTAGCACTACTATTGCGCCATAATTGTATACCTGCACCTTATTCAATTTATAAAGATATTAAAAAACTACTTCCTGGTCATTTTTTAAAATTAAATGAAGCTGATTTACGATCAGCTTTGTTGCCTAACTCTAAACAATTTTGGTCATTAACAGATATTGCAGAATCTGGAGTTAAAAACCCAATACTCAAAAATTCTCAAAGTACAATTAGTGAGCTTGATAAATTGTTACGACAATCAATAAAGCAACAAATGGTATCAGATGTCCCGCTTGGTGCTTTTCTTTCTGGTGGAGTTGATTCTTCAACTGTAGTAGCTTTAATGCAAGCACAATCCTCTCAGCCTATCAAAACTTTTACAGTTGGTTTTAATGAAGATGGCTATAATGAAGCGGAACAAGCAAAAGCAGTCGCCAAGCATCTTGGCACCGATCATACAGAAATTTATATATCAGCAAAAGAGGCCATGTCAGTAATTCCAAAACTACCCTCTCTATATGATGAGCCATTTTCTGACTCATCACAAATTCCTACTTTTTTAGTTTCACAACTTGCAAAAAAAAATGTATCAGTATCTCTTTCTGGTGATGCTGGTGATGAATTATTTTGTGGTTACAATCGACATCAAATTAGTAACAATATTTGGAAAAAAATTAGTTTACTCCCTGCACCTTTACGTAAGCTTATAGGAACAAGTCTAACATCTCTTTCACCTCAAAAGTGGAATAAACTGTCAAAATGGATACCAGGTTCAGATAGCTTTAATTCATTTGGTGATAAAATACATAAAGGAGCCAATGTATTAGATGCTTCTTCTTTAAATGATCTTTATTTAAAACTTGTTTCACACTGGGAAAATCCATCTGACATAGTATTAAACTCCAAAGAACCAGCAACTATAATAACAGATCATAAGTTTGAGTTTCAAGCGACGGAAAGTCAACAAAAAATGATGCTTTTGGATGGTCTAACTTATTTACCGGATGACATTCTAGTTAAAGTTGATAGAGCAGCAATGGGTGTGTCTCTAGAAACGCGAATTCCCTACTTAGATCATCGTGTAGTTGAGTTTGCATGGAAAATTCCACAGTCACTCAAAGTAAGAGAGGGTAAAAGTAAATGGATTTTGAGGGAGGTGCTTAATCAATATGTTCCAAAAAAATTATTTGAAAGACCTAAAATGGGTTTTGGAATTCCTATTGGTACCTGGTTACGTGGACCATTACGTGATTGGGCGGAATCATTATTAAATGAAAAAAGATTACAAGATGAAGGTTTTTTTAATCCAGATCCAATCCGAAAAAAATGGAAAGAACATCTTTCTGAAAAAAAAAATTGGCAATATCAACTATGGGATATATTAATGTTTCAGGCTTGGTTAGATGAAAATTAAAAAACTTACCATAAATATAAATTTTATTAAATGAGTCGAATTGTTATTATAGCAAGTGTATCTTTATCATTAATAAATTTCCGAGAATCTTTGATAGACGAATTAGTATCTAGAGGACATGAGGTAATTGCAGTAGCACCTAAAGATAATGATACAGATACAGTTCGTCAAAAGCTTTTAGAAAAAGGAGTTGACCTAGAAGTTTACCCACTATCCTCAACGAGCTTAAGTATTTTAAAAAATTATCACTCATACTGTGCACTTCGTTTGATATTAAAAAAAAACAAACCAAATATAGTTATAGCTTATACAGCAAAACCTATCATTTGTGCTGGTTTAGCTTTAAAAAAATTTACAAAAATTAAATTTTATCCATTGATAACAGGTTTAGGATATGGCTTTATTGAAAGTAAAAGTTTAAAGCGTAAATTCATACGTTACTTTATGATACTACTTTATAGAAGAGCATTAAAATTATCTTCTGGAGTAATTTTTCAAAATCCGGATGATAAAGCTCTGTTTCATAAATTAAGACTTATTCCAATAAATGTTTCAACATATATAATTAATGGCTCTGGTGTAGACCTTAAATTATACCCATATTCTAATTTACCCAAAAAAAAAATATTTTTAATGTTAGCACGTTTACTTGTTGATAAGGGAGTACGTGAGTATTCTGAAGCAGCACGTTTTGTAAGATTACGCTTTCCGAATGTGATTTTTCGTTTAGCAGGAAAATTTGATAAAAACCCATCTAGCATAAGCCCTATTGAATTACAGTCGTGGATAAATGAAGGCCATATCGAATATTTAGGAGATGTTAGTCCTGTTCAACCAATTTTAACTGATTGTAGATTTTATGTACTACCTTCTTATCGTGAAGGAACACCGCGATCAGTGCTAGAAGCACTTGCAACTGGAAGGCCAATCATTACTACAGATGTGCCTGGTTGTCGTGAAACTGTAATTCATGGTAAAAATGGTCTGTTAATACCTGCTAAAAATGCCCAAGATCTTGCAACTGCCATGATCAAACTTCTTGAAGAAAAAGAAGAAGTCATCCAAAAAATGGCAAGGGCGAGTTATGACCTTGCTAGAAACAAGTATGACGTCATTAAAGTGAACAGAAGTATATTAAATATATTTGGTTTATAAATTAATTATAAGAATTTCTTTTTTTAGTTTTATCTGTATAAATAGAAAATATGTTTATTAAATCATCACAAACTCTTGTAGCTGAGGCTTTAAAGGAAATTAAAACTATTACTCCAGATGAAGCTTTAAAATTATCTAATGAAGGTAATTGTAACTTGATTGATATAAGGGAAAAAGGTGAGTTAGATAAAATGGGTAGAGTTGATAAATCTAATCATATACCGAGAGGAATGTTGGAATTTTGGTTAGACCCAGATGGTCCATACTTTAAAAATGGTAAATTAGATATGAGTAAAGACTTGGTTTTGTTTTGTGCTGGTGGTTTAAGATCTGCGCTTGCTGTAAAATCTTTAAAAGAAATGGGATTTGAAAATATATCACATATAGATGGTGGATTTGCTGCAATAAGCCAAAGCGATTTTAAGATTGTTTAAGTTGTTTGCTATATTCATCTAGTGCATACTCCAATCTATCTTGTCCCCAAAAAATTTTATCATTAACAACAAATGTTGGTGCACCAAATACTCCTTTATCATGAGCCACTTTTGTTAAATCTCTTAACTCATTTTTAATTTCTTTATTCTGAATACCTTTAAAAAATATACCTTTTTTAATTTTACATTTTTTAATTAGGCTAATCAAAACTTCTTCGTTAGAAATGTCTAGATTATTTTTCCAATATGCATCAAACATAGTATCAATATATAAATTTTTAAAATTAGAATTAACAGCAAGATAGCCACGCATAAGATTTAATGAATTCATAGGAAATTTTGAATTCCAGGTAAAATTAATTTTTTCTTTTTTGGCAATTAGGAGGGTATCATTTGTCATATATCTTAGTTTAAGTTTAAAAAAGGCAGGAGCTGTTATCCCCTCTAAATTATGAAGACCACCTAGTAAGATAGGTTTGTAATTTACTAGAATATTTTTTTTAAAAAATTTCATCTTTTTATGAGCCAAATATGAATATGGGCTTATAAAATCAAAATAAAAATCTATTTTTTTTATCATGTATTCTAATTTCTTATGCCAAAAAAAATTAAATTATCTTTGTTTATTGATAGATTTTTACAAAAATAACACATAAATAGAAATAATTTTTTATATTAGTAATTAGTTTTTTTTTTTATAATATAATAACTATGCTAATTAATCTAATTCTTAAATTATTCCGCATATTAAAAAAAATAAAGAGCCATAACTTAAGAATGCTAAACACTTAAAATATATGTTTAAGAATTTTGAAAAATTTAAAAAAAATATAGCGTTTATTGATAGTACAGAGCTTGTTTATACCTACTCAGATATTCTTAAAGATACTAGTGAAATAAATAACATCATTGATAAAAAAGCCCTTTTGTTATTAATAATTAACAACAAATATGAGGCCCTAATATTTTATATTTTTGCAATTATGAATAATGTTCCAATTCTCTTGATTGATGACAGTATTTCTGAATTAGACTTAAAGGATTTAATAATTAATTATAAGCCACTTTATGTTGCAAAACCAATATTAAAAAAAAGAAATATCCAAAACTCTCATGAGGTATTCAAAAAAAAATCTTATTGTCTTCTCAGATTAAAAGAGTACGAAAATTCTCAAAAAATCAATGCTAAATTGGCATTACTTCTAACTACGTCTGGCACAACAGGAAGTAAAAAATTTGTAAGATTATCAAATGCAAACTTGCAATCTAATGCTGTATCTATTTCTAAATATCTTAACATAGACACAAAGAATATTACAATAACCACTCTTTCACCCAGTTATTCTTATGGACTTTCTGTAATCAACAGTCACTTATTTAGTGGTGCCTGCATAGTATTAAATGATTTTTCGATAATACAAAAGCAATTTTGGAGTTTATGTAAAAAATATAAAGTTAATTCATTTTCTGGGGTGCCGTATAGTTTTGAATTATTAAAAAAAATCAATTTACTTGATTTTATAAATAAAGACTTAAAATATATTACAGTAGCTGGAGGAGCTCTTGACAATAAGTCTTTAAAATATTTTATAAATTTATTTAAAAAGATAAACCTAAAACTTTATATCATGTATGGTCAAACTGAGGCAAGTCCCAGAATTTCTTATGTTCCTTATGAATATTTAGAAAAAAAAATTGGAAGCATAGGTATACCTATACCAGGTGGGAAGATGTCGATTTTATTAGACAAAAAAAATAATAAGGAACTGATATACACTGGACCAAATGTTTGTTTGGGGTATGCAGAGCATTCAGATGATTTAGATAAAGGTGATGAGAATAATGGTGTTCTTTATACAGGCGACTTAGTTAAAAAAGATGATGAGGGCTTTTACTATATTACTGGTAGGACAAAAAGAATAATGAAATATTTTGGAAGTCGTATAAATCTTGATGAAATTGAAAAAAAACTTAATGAATTAAGTATTAAATCAGCTTGTATTGGAGATGATGATACAATTTTAAAAATATTTCATCACAATATAAATGATCTACATTTAATTTCAGATACATTAAAAAAATTGAAGATTAATAAAAAATTTTATATAACTAAAATAATAAGTAAGTTACCAAGAAATAGCTCTGGTAAAATAGATTATTTTTCTTTAAAAAAAAATGAATATTGAATCGATATTAGATACAAATCCTTTTGGGTTAAAAAAAATTAAAAAATCAATTTTTTTTGACAAGAATTTCAAGAAGATTATGAATTTTCATTCTAGTAAATCAACACTTTTTAAAAAGCTATCAACACAACTGTTTACTTCTTATAATAAAAATTCTAAATTAAATGCATATCCATTTATACCAATAAGACTATTTAAAGAACATGAATTAAAGAGCATTGGAACTAAAGATATTTACAGGATTCTTAATTCTTCTGGAACCTCAGGCAGTTTGTCAAAAATATTTTTAGATAAAGATAATAGCAAAAACCAAATTAAGGTACTCAATAGAATAGCGTCTGAATTTTTAGGCAATGAGAGACTGCCAATGTTAGTTGTGGATAAAAAGAATACCAACTCTCTAAAAACATCCTTTTCTGCCAGAGAAGCAGGTATTTCAGGTTTTGCGATGTTTGGTAAAGATTTAACTTATGCTTTGGATGAAGACATGAACATTGACTATGGTAAAATCAATATTTTTTTAAAAAAATATAAAGATAAAAAATTTATTATTTATGGTTTTACATCTATTATTTGGGAGTACCTTGTAAAAAAGATAAACAAAAAAAAATTATCTGGTTACTTATCTAATGCCCTTATACTTCACGGAGGTGGCTGGAAAAAGCTTGCCCAAGAAAATATTTCTAATATTTCTTTTAAAAAGAAGATTAAAGAACAGCTAAATATTGATAATATTATTAATTATTATGGAATGGTTGAGCAAACTGGTTCAATTTTTTTCGAATGTGTGCATGGATTTTTTCACACATCAGTATTTTCAGAGATTATAATAAGAGATATTAACTTTAGTAGTGTTGAAAACAATAAAGAGGGTATGATTCAGCTTTTAAGCTTAATTCCATCAAGCTATCCAGGTAACTCTATTTTAACAGAAGATTTAGGAATAATTATTGGAGAAGATAATTGTAAATGTGGTCGTCTAGGTAAGTATTTTTTAGTCAATGGAAGAATAGCTGACGCTGAATTGAGAGGCTGTAGCGATGCTTATTAAAACAAGCAGCAATATTGATAAATTAATTTTGAATCTTGCTCTTAAAAATAAACCTCTAAAGCAATTTGATAATTTAGTGGTTCAATTTTTAGAAGAATTTCATGCACATTTAGATATTTTAGCTAAAAAGACTCATTTAGAGGATTTAATTGCATTTAGTTTTTGGTTAAGGCCAAAAAATATTAAAAACTTAAAATTAAAGTATCAAGATGGCTCCACTAGAATTGGGTATGGTATAGCTTTTCACATTACGCCATCTAATATGCCAATAAATTTTATTTATTCTTATGTATTTAGTTTATTAGCTGGGAATATTAATATCATTAGAGTCCCAAGCAAGAACTATATTCAAATTGATTTTTTAATGGAGGCCTTGAACAAGGTATTTAAAAAAAAAAAATATAAAAAAATAAAAGATATGAGCCATTTTATTAATTATGATAAAACAAAAAAATACACTATGGATTTTTCTAGTGTTTGTGACTTAAGAATTGTATGGGGTGGAGATAGCACTATCAATGAAATTAGAAAAATACCTATTAGATCAAATTCAAAAGAGATGGTTTTTAGTGACAAATACTCTGTATCATTAATTAATTCAGACCAAGTTTTAAAATCTAGTAAACTTGAATTAATAAGGTTAGCAAAAGCATTTTTTAATGATGGATATCTTGTTGATCAAAATGCATGCTCATCTCCCCATCTAATTTTTTGGATCGGTAAAAATAAAAATAGTACATTAGTAAAATTTTGGAATGAAGTAGAAAAATTTGCTAGTACAAAATATGATTTACCTCAAATTGGCGCAATAGATAAATTTAACTCTCTCTGTAATGATTTATTAAGTCATGAAATAAAAAATAATATTGAGAGAAAAAATAATTATCTCCACCATTTAATGCTAAATAAAATACCTAATGACATTACAACTTTAAGAGGAAGATGGGGTTATTTTTATGAATATAAAATAGAAAAAATAGAAAATTTAACAAAATTAGTAGACAAAAAATTTCAAACAATATCTTACTTTGGAGTTAATAAAGGTGATATTATTAATTCACTTATTGATCATAATTGCTTGGGTGTTGATAGGGTTGTGCCTATAGGACGTGCACATGCAATGGACAATATTTGGGATGGTTATGATATTATAAATTCAATGTCTAGAATAATAAGCGTATAAAATGAAATTAGCATATAAAGATATATTGGAACACCAGCAAAATAGAAGTCCATATTTAATGATTGACGGTGCAACATCAGTAATTCCAGGCAAAAGCTCTAACGCATACAAACAATTAAGTGAGGATGAATGGTTCTTTGAAGTACATTGGCCTGGTGATCCTAATATGCCTGGGATGCTACAGATAGAATCTCTAGTTCAAACGGCATCATTATCAATTTTAACATTACCTAATAATAAAGGTAAAATTATGTACCTTGTATCAGCTGATAAAATGAAATTTATAAAAAAAATAATTCCAGGTGATAGACTTGAACTAGAAACAAAAGTTTTGACATGGAAAAGAGGTATGGGCAAATTTCAAGGATCAGGATTTGTAAATGGAAAAATAGTCTGTAAAGGCTCTTTTACCCTAATTCTTCCTGATGAAATTCAATCTTATTCAATCAAGGGTAAAAAGAAATTACTATAAAATAATATATTAAGTGCTAGTATTGATTCATGCCTATACATTCTCCATTACTGAAAAAACCACTTTTAGTTAAAAAGCTTAAAAGATTCTATGACTATGTTCAAAAAAACGATGGCAAGGTTGGTACAAAAACAAGGGGCATAGACCTAAACCTTAATAATGCATGTAACCTAAGGTGTGAGTATTGTTTTACCGAATCTCCAAAAGGTGTGAGAGTTAAAGAAAGACTTTCTGCAGAAACTATAAGAAGTATTGCGGATCAAGCTGATGAGCTTGGCTATTTTGAATTTGACCTACAAGGTGGAGAGTTACTATTAAGACCAGATATATTATTTGAAACTTTAGAAGCTATTAAACCAGAGAGATTCTATATGTATTTAACCACAAATGGTTATTACATGGATGAAGCAATGGCAAAAAAACTAGCAGATCATCAGGTAAGTAGAGTGTCTGTAAGTGTTGATAGTATGGATGAAGCTACTCATGATAAAATAAGAGGAAGAAAAGATTCATGGAGGAGAGCCATGGCAGCACTTAAACATGTTAAAAATGCTGGGATGGATCCATATTTGAACATAACTATGGGGCATTATAATGCTTTTGACCCTGCTTTTGAAGAATTGATAAAATATTCAAAAGATAATAATTATAAAACATTAATAAATGTAGCGGTACCAGCGGGTATGTGGACTGCAGCACATGATATTATGCTTGATGATAAGGATAGAGATCATCTAAAAAAATTAAGAAAAGATTATAAAAATTTAGTCAGAAATATATGGAATCCTTTTGATAAAACACATGAGAAATCAATTGGTTGTACAACAGTTAATAGAATGTATATCACGCCAATAGGTGATGTTTTAGCTTGCCCCTACGTTCATATTAAAATTGGAAATGTTCTAGAACAGCCACTAAAAGAAATAGTTGAGCATGGGTTTTCAATTAAACATTTTAACGATCATAGCCCGATTTGTCTTGCAGGAGAAAATAAAGAATTTGTATCAAAATATCTTTCAAATTCAGGACAGGGTATTTTTAAGCCTGCTTTAGCTAAAGATGTATTTCCAGAAAGTGATTTTTTAGATCCAGCTGATGTTAAAGTTCATTATTAAAATTTCAAAATAGTTTTTTTAAAATGCTTAGTGGAAAAAAAGTTATTATAACAGGTTCAAGTCGTGGTATTGGAAAATCGACGTTAGAAAAATTTGCAAAAAATAGAGCAGATATAATTGCCTGTTCAAAAACTCATAGTACAGATTTACTAAAATATTACTCTCAGATTGAAATTGAAAATGATATCAAAATTTATCCTTATTTTTTTGATTTTTCTGATGAAGAAATGGTGCGTGAAACTTTAAAAAATATCTTATCCGAACATAAAGTCATAGATATTTTAGTTAATAATGCAGGTGAGATACAAACATCTATTTTCTTAATGACTCCAGTTAAAAAGATAAAAGAAAATTTTGATATAAATTACTTCTCTTTATTAACCTTTACTCAAGTTATAGCTAAAAAGATGATGGGTAAAAAAAAAGGAAATATAATCAATATATCAACAACTGCGGCCATAGATGGAATTGAGGGAAGACTTGCATATTCATCAAGTAAAGCTGCATTAATAACTACAACTAAAGTATTATCTAAAGAGCTAGGTAGATTCAATATAAGGGTTAACGCGATTGCACCAGGGCTTACAGACACAGATCTAATGCGCAATAACCATTCACCAGAAGTTATTAAAGAGGTGATTGATAGTCTGTCACTTGGTAGATTGGCTGATCCAAATGAAATTGCTAATGCTGTTCTTTTTCTAGCTTCAGAACAATCTTCGTATATTACCGGTCAAGTTATAAGAGTAGATGGTGGGATGAAGTAATTAATGAAAGATGTGGCTGATATAAAAGATTTTGCACTAAAGTTAAGAAAAAATATTCTTTATACTTCGCTGCATGCTGGTGCTAGCAGTTCCCATTTTGGTGGCAGCCTATCAACTGTTGAGATTATCTCAACTTTATATCAAAATATTTTGAAAATTAATAAAGAGGATCCTGAATGGTCTGAGCGTGACAGATTTATTCTTAGTAAAGGTCATGGGTGTCTTGCCTACTACGCTGCACTAAAAGAAATGGGATGGCTCAATCAAGATGACTTGAAGTCATTTGAAAAAGAAAATACTAAACTTTTAGGGCACCCTGTTATGAATAGAAAACTAGGAATTGAATTCAGCAATGGTAGTCTTGGTATGGGTCTTTCTATTGGAATTGGAATTAGTTTAGCTTTTAAAAAAAATAAAAAAAATAATAAAGTTTATGTTCTTATGGGCGATGGAGAGTGTAATGAAGGTTCTGTTTGGGAAGCTGCTATATCTGGTCCAAATTTTAATTTAAAAAATTTAACAACAATAATAGATAGAAATAATTTTCAGCAGACAGGTTCTGGTGATGAAATTATGTCTCTAAAGGATATAGCTAATAAATGGGAATCATTTGGATGGAATACAATAGAAGTAGATGGTCATAATATTCAAGCACTTCAAGATAGTTTTGGTAAAGATTTTAATAATGAAAAACCAAAAGCAATAATTGCACACACAATTAAAGGAAAAGGTTTCAGTTTTTCTGAAAATAACAATGACTGGCATCATAAAATCCTAACACAAAAGCTATACGAGGAGGGTTTAAGGGAGTTACAAAATGATTGAAATAAGTGAAAAAAAAATAAAGAATTTTAACATGATAGGCCAAAGAGCGACTCTTGGTATGGTTCTTTTTGAAATTGCAAAAAAAATGGATGACCTAATGGTTTGTACAGCTGATGTATCAACTTCTGCTGGCTTAGATAGGTACAGAAAGACTTATCCAGAAAAATATATTGATGTAGGAATTTCCGAACAAAACCTCATGGGTATTGCTACTGGCTTAGCGAGTGAAAATTATAAAGTGCTCACCACAACATTTGCACCTTTTCAAACCATGAGATGTCTCGAGCAAATTAAAGTTAACTTAGGATATATGAAGCACAAAGTTACAATGGTGGGGTTGGCTAGTGGCTTGGTTCTTGGTACACTGGGGTACACTCATTGTGCTATAGAAGATTTGTCCATAATGAGATCAATACCAAATATAACTGTAATTTCACCAGCTGATTGTCTTGAAGTGGCCAAGGCTATAATAGCAGCTTTAAATCACCATCAATCAACCTACATAAGACTCACCGGAAGTTCAAATATGCCTAAAGTATACAGTTCTGATTATAATTTTATTATTGGTGAACCTATTGAGATTATTAAAGGTGAAGATATAACCATATTTGCTACTGGTACCATGGTGGCAAATGCAGTTGAGGCATCAAAGCTACTAAATGATATGAATATATTTCCTTCTGTTGTAAATGTTCATACATTAAAACCAATAAATAAAGAAAAGATTACTCAAATGATATTAAATTCAAAAAAAATATTTACTATAGAAGAGCATAGTATTATCGGTGGACTTAGTTCTACAATCGCTGAAATAAATACTACAATTAAATCAAATGTTACGCAGTCATCTATAGCAATACCAAATGAATATGATGCTGGTGGCCCATATGATTTTTTAAAAGAAAAAAATTTTCTAACTGCGTTACAGATTAGTGAAAGGATAAAAAGTGAGCTCTAGTAATGAAACAAAATATATAAATTGTTATATTGAAGCATTTGAAGTGGAGGCCAATAAGATCAATGAAGATTTAGCTTACCAAACCATTCCAGAATGGGACTCAATTGGTCATATGTCTCTAATTGCTGCTCTTGAAGAAATTTTTGACATATCATTTGATACAGATCATATAGTTGATTTTGAGTCATTTGTTGTTGGAAAAAAAATCCTTACAGAAAAATACAATATTATATTCTAAATTTAGTAATATATTATTTAAATTAGCCAATTAAATATTTCAAAAATTTAATACATTTTTTTATTTTACTTTTACTTATAATTATATAATGATAAAAAATAAATATGGTTACTAACAAATTTTATTCTGTCCCAGAATTAAAACTTGCACATAAAAAATATCATAAAGAGTTAATTAAAGGAAAATTTTCTCGCAAACTATTTGATTTGTATGGTTATTGTTATGTTAGATCACCATTTACTAATTTAGAAATTGGAAATTATTTAAATGTTTGGGGTAAATTTTTTAAGAAATTAGAAAAAAGAAAAATTAATAAATTCAATCCTGCTGAACTTTTAAATGATATTCCAAAAGAAATTTTTGCTATAGTCAAAGATAAAAAAATTATAAATATAGTTAAAAAGGTTGTAGGTAAAGATATAGGTTTGTTTAGGGCTAGAATAATGCTTAAAGATAAATTTTCAGAGAGAAAAGTTCATTTACATGAAGACTTTAGCTATCAAATAGGTTTTCAAAACAAGATGTCACTTTTTATGGCCCTTAGCCCAATTAATAAAAAAAATGGTGCTCTAACTTTTTATAGTGGTACTCATAAATTTGGTTATTTAGGTGATGCTGGTGAAATAAACAACAATCTCTTAGACCGCAACTGGCATTCATTTTCGCCAAATATGTCTCCGGGTGATATAATTGTTATGAACTCCTCAACTTGGCATAAATCTGGTAAAAGAACATCAAATGAAAATAGAGTCTTAACAGATTTTATCTATCAACCTGCAGCTGACTACTCAACAAAGAAAATAATTTCTGGAAATGAGAATATTTATAAGACTTTTATGAATACAGATAAACTTGGTAATTTAATCTCACCATATGAAAGGACAATTAAACTTGCAAAGTCTCTTTTTAAAAGTTCAAGATCAATTAGGCTTCATAATCTAAATAAGAAATTAGAAGAGAATATCAAAATAAAAAAAAATTAATGAAAACTCTTTTAGTATATGGAGCAGGTGGCTTTGGACTTGAAATATTACACATATTCAAAACTTCATATAATGAAGTTTATAAAGAAATAGTTTTTGTTGATGATCTAAAATCTATATCAAATAATAAAGAATTAAATTCTTATACAATAATAACTCTAGATAATGCTTTAATTAAATATAATAAATCTAATGCTGATTTTATAATAGCTGTTGCTAATCCCAAACAAAGAGCTGATCTTTTTGATACTGTTATTAAAAAAAATTTTTCAATAACAACCTTAAAAGATAAAACAGCTATTATAAGGGATACTGCTGTAATTGAAAAAGGATCTGTTATATGTGCTCAGTGTTATATAGGTCCAAGTGTTTTAGTAAAAAAAAATTCACTAATTCATGGTCAAGTTCTATTAGGTCATGACACAATAGTAGGGAAAAATACTTCAGTTTATTGCAATGTAAGCATACTCGGAGGGGTTGAAATTGGAAATAATGTTGAAATAGGCACTGGTACAAATATACATCCTAATTGTAAAGTTGGCGATAACTCTAAGATCGCTATGGGCTCAACTGTTTATAAAGACGTTGAAAGTAATTCACTTGCACAAGGTAATCCTGCGAGAGTAATAAAAAAATACTAGTCATATAGACTAATTCTTTTTGCGTAAAAAATTCTTATAATCCAATAAAGAGTAAGACC
>TARA_B110000027_G_scaffold531_1_pt1 | contig 17426 bp, 16 predicted proteins | sample TARA_B110000027 | Tara Oceans TARA_B110000027 (sample SAMEA4397101) | marine metagenome | biome: Polar Biome; feature: [SRF] surface water layer (ENVO:00010504); material: water (ENVO:00002006), including particulate matter (ENVO:01000060) such as... | depth 5 m
GTTCGATTACTATATTTTTTTTTTTATCAAATTTATTATTTAATTTAAATATTTCATATAAATATTTTTCACACTCTTTAATAAAATCTTCTTGATTAACAGGAATAATCATTTTTAATAATTTAATATTTTTAGAGGATTTTCCTAATAAAAATCTCTTGAAATAAAAATTAACTTTATTTAATAAATTCATCTTATCAAAAAAAAATCGAGGACTACCATTATATTGTAGTTGAATAACTTGACTCATAAAATTTTTTGTTAAAACCAGAAATTGTTTATCTAAAATTTTATTTTTTATATTATAATTTGAATGATAAAGATTTTTTGTAAATTCATTAAAGTTATCAAATTTGTTAGCAGTTCCGTTTATGCTAAAGTGATTATAAGATGTATTAAATAAATCATCTATACCATCTGGATCATTTACAAGTCTAAATTCTTTTCCTTTAAACGGACAGAAAAAATCATCTCGTGAAGCCAAGTAGTCATGTATTGCACCTGCACCACTATTTCCAGAACCTAATATAATAAAAATTTTCATATGAAACCTTTAATCTATTGATCTTAAAGTAAAATGACAATATTAAGACAATGACTAAAAATAATATAAATGAAATTGTCAACAAAATCAAAAAATCTAGAAATTTTAAGAAGTCTAAACTTGAAGAAATCTTATATACCAAACTTTATAAGTATAAAAGTTAAAGAATGGAGTAAAAATTATGAAATTCTAAAAAATGTGAAATCTAAACTAAATGATAGATTGTCAATAAGATCATCTTTTTATTTAGAAGATAACAAAAACTCTTCAATGGCAGGTGAATTTGATAGTTTTTTAGATATTAAAAATAATAAAAAAAATATTTTATATTATGCTGACAAGTTAGTTCAACAATATAAAAAAAAGAGTAAATACAAATATCATTACCTACTAAGCGAAATTTTATTTCAAAATTATGTTGGAAATTCATCTATAAGTGGAGTTGTTACTAGCAAATGTTTAAAAGATGGTACTGATTATTACGTAATAAATTACGACGATCAAACAAAGAATACTTCCGCCGTAACATCTGGTAATGAAAAAGGAACAAGAGTATTAAATGTATTCAAAAAAAATGCAAAAAGTGTTAGATCTCCAAAATTTAGAAAAATTATTTCTGCAGTTGAAGAAATTGAAAGTAAATTTCTCAAAATACCACTAGATATTGAATTCGCACTAGATGATAATGGTGTAGTAAACATTTTTCAAATTCGTCCATTATCAACATCTAAGAATTGGAAAAAGATTTCAGAAAAAACAATCTACAAAAATTTAAATTTAAATAAAAAAAAATTTATTAAGATTCTTAAAGATAACTCAAAATTTGGAAATTTACCTATTTTTGGCTTAATGCCTGACTGGAATCCTGCAGAGATAATTGGCTATCAACCAAATCAATTATCATATTCTATTTATAAAAAAATAATAACAGACTCAAGTTGGAGATTAGCTAGAAGCAAAATGGGATATAAAGATATAAATAAACATTTAATGTATAATTTTGCTGGTAAGCCATACATTGATACAAGGCTAAGTTTTAATTCAATGATACCAAAAAGTATAAATAAAAATTTTACTAAAAAATTAATTTTATCTTGGTCTAAATTATTAATTAAAAAACCTTATCTTCACGATAAGATAGAATTTGAGATAGCAGATGGTAGTTATGATGCAAGTTTTTTACAAAAGGTAAAAAAAAAATATAATTTTTTTTCTTCTAAAGAAAAAAAACAATACATAGATGTAATAAAAAAATTTACCAAAAATCAAATCATAAATTCTGAAAAAAACTTCATCAGCTTAGATAAAAAATTGCACGAATTAGAGGAAGAAAGAATAAAATTTGTAAAAGTTTATCTGCATAATAAGAATAGCCTTAATAAAAAAAATATTTTAAACTTTATTTCAAAACTTAAAAATTTAGGAACAATTCCCTTTTCAATTTATGCCAGACATGCATTTATAGCTAAAAAATTTTTTAACTCACTTGTAAATGAAAATTTGATATCAAATAAAACTTATTCAAAATTGTTAAATTCGATTGGAACAATGACTAATGAGTATATAAAATTAAAAAAAAAATCAAAAAAAGACGTAAAATATAAAAAAAATTTTTATAATCATTTTTTTCATTTAAGACCTGGAACTTATGATATTAATATAAATCGATATAATGTGAAAATTTCGGACTATAAAATTAATGATATGAGTTTAATTTTTACAAAAAAGGATAATTATTATATATTTTCTAAAGCAGAGAATCATAAATTAGATAAATTTTTTAAAAACCACAGTTTAGATTTTAATCAAAATCATCTTTTACAATATTTTTTAACATCAATTAAAATGAGAGAAAATTCTAAATTTATTTTTACACGTGCTTTAAGCGATTTAATGGAAATTTTAAAAAAATTTGGTGATAAATATGATATTAACAAAAAAAGATTATCCAAGCTATCTTTAAATAATGTTTTAAATTTAGATCATAAAAATAAGGCCAAACTTATGAAGATAATTAAAAAAAACGAATCTCAAAATCAAATAAATAATATGATAAAATTACCATATTTGATAACAACAAAAGATGATTTTTTTATTTCTTCAATCCTTTTATCAAAACCTAATTTTATTACAAAAAAAATTGTAAAAGGTAATATATTAAAGATGGAAGAGGGTAGAGTTTACAAGAATATATCTAACAAAATTATATTAATTGAAAAAGCAGATCCAGGTTTTGATTGGATTTTTTCAAAAAAAATAAAAGGACTTATAACTAAGTATGGTGGAGTTAATTCACATATGTCAATAAGATGTGAAGAGCTAAATGTACCAGCAGCTATTGGAATTGGTGAAGATAATTTTTATAATATTAAAAATTATTCGAGCATAATTCTTAATTGTAAAAATGAACAATTTATAGAAGGAAATTGATGAAAATATTAATTTCTTCAAATTTTAAAAAACATTTTGATACATACATAGATTTTATAGACCATTACTGGTTAAATTATTTTTCAGAAAAAAAACATGAATTCTTATTAGTTCCAAATTCTAAAAAGATGACTGAAAAATTGATTAAAATTAATAAAAACATAGATCTAATAATAATTCCTGGTGGAAACGATCTTTTTGAAAAAAATAAAATTTCAAAAATAAGACTTAAAGTCGAAGATATATTAATAAAGTTTTCTATCGTAAAAAAAATTCCTTTATTGGGAGTTTGTAGAGGTATGCAACACATAAACCATTACTTTGGTGGAAGTATAAGTAAAATTAAAAATCATATGAGAAAAAGTCACAACATTCACTTAAAGGATGATCTATTCCATAAAGATAGAATGATAGTGAATTCGTACCATAACTATGGAATTAAAAATACTAATGCAGCTAAAAAATTTAAAATTCAAGCTGTTGATAGCAATAATAATATTGAAATGTTTGAGCATATTGAAAAAAAAATAATTGGAGTAATGTGGCATCCAGAAAGAGAAAAGGATTATAAAAAATTAGAATTAATAATAAAAAAATTGGTTAAAAAAAAATGAAAGCTGTAATTCTCTGCGCAGGTTTAGGGAGTAGAACAGGTTTTAATTATCCGAAATGTTTATATAAATTTGATGATGACTCAACACTCTTAAGCAAGAATATAGAGGCTATTAAGAAACATGGTTTTAAAAATTCTGATATAATTTTAGTAACAGGCTTTAAAAGTTCTTTAATTAAAAAAGAGACAAATTATTTATATGAATATATTCAAAATCGTGATTATGCAGTTACAAATATGGTTTATTCTTTCAATGAAGTTATCAAAAAACATAAATCACAAAATTATTATATATTTTATGCAGATATAATTTTTGATGCAAAAAATATAAATCTTTTGAAAAAATCAAGAAAACATATTTCTACTTTAGTGGACTCAGACTGGTTAAAAAAATGGAAACTAAAAAAAAATTATTTAGATGATTTAGAAGAATTGAAAATTTACCAAAAAAAAATAATTCAACTAGGAAAAAAAATTAAAACAACTAAAAATATTGATGGAAGATTTGTTGGGATTACAAAATTTTCAAAAAAAATAATTAGCAAAATTATTAATGAAAATATTCTCAATAAAGTTCTTGAGAAAAATAAAAAAATAGATCTTACAAATTTTTTAATGCACTTAATAAATGAAAACTATTATATTTTTGCTATTAAAAAAAAAATTAATTGGTATGAATTTGATGAATACTATGATTTTAAAAAATTTATAAAAATTTATAAAAATAATTTTTAATAGAAACTACTAATTTAACATTTTATTTACGTATCTATTTTAAGAAACTTATTCTTCTAAAAAAAATCTTATTGTACATAAGGAAAACCATATTTTTTTATTATCCTTTTAATTTGTTCATCGTTAAAATTTTGTTTTACATTTTTTTTAAATAACCCAGATTTTATTTTTTTGATCATTATAAATTCTAAATTAGATTGTGAATTTACTATTTTTCTTTTATTTAATTTTATCATCCAGTTTAACCAGATATCATCATTGTGTGGGCATAGTTTTTTAAAGTATTCTTTATTTGTAACATCTTTATAAAAACAATTTGGAGGATAAAGAACACCTCCAACACCAGTAAAAAAATTTAAATCATTATTTTCAGTATTGTTTAAATTCCAATTATTATAATTATCTGGAATATTATTTACAATTTTTATTTTATGGATTCTATTAGCAACAATATCTTCAGAATACTCCTTCGCTTTATTGACAAGTTGCTCCAAAGAATTATTTGGATAAATTATATCATCATCAAAAGTTACAATATATCTGTCTTGGTTTTCTAAGAGTGCAGGTATTATTTTTTTATATGAAAATAAATCATTCTCGCAGACTCTTAAGTTAATATTTTTAAATTTTGAAATTTTTTTGGGAAGAAATTTAATATCCTTATTTTCAATCCATAACTCTATTTTATCAGGTTTTACAGTTTGTCTTTGTAGAGAGTCTAAAACTAATGGCAATGTATCAAATCTTTTATAATAAGAAGTTAAAGATACCAGCAATTCTTTATTTAAATTATGTTTTTTAATTAATTGATTTTCACTATTTATATTAAAATAGATTTTATTTAGTTGAATGAAATATTTAAAATTAATATACGAATTAATTAATAATGAATATAAAAATTTCTTATCTAGGTTTAAAATTATTTTTTTTAAATATGAAAATAACATAAATATAGTTAAAATTAAAAATTTAATTTAATATTTAATCTATTATATAAATAAAATAATTAATAAAAACAAAATTAAACTAATGAAAATTTCAGTAATTTCAAATTCAGCATCACCATCAAAAAATGCAAGTAGTCTTCAAACAGCAAAGCTATGTGAGGCAATGACAAATATTGGCCACGAAGTGTCTTTGATTTTACCTAATACTGGATATAAAAAAAACTTTTTTAAGTTCTATAATATTAAATCAAGATTTAAACTTTTGAGAATTAAATTTTTTAAAAAATTTCCAATTGGTATTAATTATTATTTCTATTCTCTATCAGCAATTTATTTATCAAGTTACAAAAATCAAGATTTAATAATAACAAGAAATTTTTTTGTATCTTTTATTTTGTGTGTGTTAAAAAAGAATCATATCGTAGAAATTCATGATGATTTAAACATAGAAGGAAGAATAATAAGACTTTTAGTTTTTTTGACAAAATTTTTAAATAGCAATTCAATTATCAAATTAATTACAACAACACACACTTTAAAAAAAGTTTTTATCAAAAGATATGGGGTTAAAAAAGATAAGATCCAAGTTTTACATAATGCCTCATCATTAAATGTTAAATTTAAAAATTATAAAAGTTTAAAAAAAAAACTAAATATCGGTTATTTTGGTTCAATATTTGAATCCAGGGGTTTAAAAATTATTACAAAATTATCTGAAATAGATAGGAACAATAATTATTTTATATATGGTGGTGAGAAAAATGATATAAAAAATCTTAAAAAAAAATTTAAAAACACAAATATTTTTTTTTCACAGTTTATACCATATTCAAATATAGTAGACAGATTAAAAAAGATAGATGTGTGCATTCTTCCATACACAAAAAAAATTACAGTTTCTGGAAATGTTGGAGACATTTCTAGTTATACCTCTCCATTAAAAGTATTTGATTACATGAAAACAGGAAAACTAATCATTTGCTCAAATTTAAAAGTAATCAGAGAAGTTTTAATTGATAATGAGAATTGTTTATTAGTAGATGATTTTGAAAATATTAATACATGGTTGAGCACAATAAATTCTATTAAATCTAATAAAAAAAGATTTAATAGAATAAGACAAAATGCTTATATTTTTGGAAATAAATATAATATTATTTGGAGAGCTAAAAATTTATTATTAAATGTAAATAAATATTGAAATTATAAATAAAATTAATAATCCTATCAAAATAAATATATTATTTTACCGAAGTTACAAGATCATAATACTTTTTTAAATTTTTTTGAGAATCAAATCTATTTAATTTATTTATTGAATATTCTAATAATTTGTTGCATTGCTTTTTGTTTTTTGAATAATAAATAATTTTTTTTGATAATTCTTTGTAATCTCCAACTTTAAATAATAAACCTCCTTTACCATTTAACAAAATTTCATTTGGGCCAGTTCTACAATTGCTAGAAATCACAAATTTTTTTAAGGCTAAACTCTCCAATAAAACATTGGGAAGACCTTCAAACTTTGATGATAATATGAATAATTCTGTTTGTTTTATAAGAGGGTAGGGATTGTTTAAAAAATTTATAATTCTTATATTTTTAGATAATTTATACTCATCAATATATTTCTTTAAATTTGCTTTTAAAATTCCTCTACCCACTATAATTGCTTCAAATTTAATAGTTGATTTAATGATATTTAAAGACTTAATTAATGTTAGCTGGTCTTTTTGATCTGTAAATCTTCCAATATTTAAAATTTTTAGAGTATTCTTATTTTTAAAATAAATTTTTGATTTTTGTTTTGATTTTTTAATGATATTTTTTGCATCAAGAGGATTATATATGCACTTTGAATTTACGTTGAATTCTTTTTTAAGGTCTTTTTTAAATTCAAAGCTGTTAACCATAACTCTATCAGCCTTATTAACAAAAAATTTGAATATTTTTTTTTTAAATAGATTATTTGTCCAACCAATTGGAGCAGAATTAGCTCTAACAATTATTTTAATATTAAATATCTTACATAGAATTATGCAATAAATATTTGCTTGAAATGAAAATACTACTAATTTTTTATCTTTTAAAATTTCATATATTAACAAAAGTAATGATAAAAAATATTTAAATCTTCTGGATGTTTTATCCCATAAATTAGATTTTAATGTAATGAAATTAATATTTTTTGATAGTTTGTTTTGAAACTTTTTAGAGATAGTGACAACACTTACTTTTATTTTTTGTGAAAGATAATTAGAAACTATAAACATGTTTTTTTCAACACCACCACCTTCTATTGAGGGTATAAAAATTATTAATCTTTTTTTCATCATTTTAATAGGTTAAAATATAAATAATTAATTACGAAACATGAAATAGTAAATATCATCAACATTTACCATATTTTATAGCTCTTAAAACAAAGTGATCTATTTTTCTAAAAAGAGACCAATTAAAATATTTTTTTACTTTTTTAATGATAGCCCTAGTACTGATTAATTCTTTTTTACGAATTAATGAGGGTTTAGAAAATTTTATTTTTTTGTTATATTTTTTGAACAATCTTGCTATTAAATTAATAGAGATTACCTTTCCATTTCCAAGATTAAAAGTCTTATTTATTTTTTTAATTTCCATTTTGATTAAAATTTTTTAAATTAATTTATTAAGATCTTCAATATCTATAAAGTCTTTTTTTGGAAAATGTATTTTTTTTCATTTAATACATAACAAAGCTGAGATCCTATGTATCCAGCACATCCAGTAATAAGTATCATTGAATAATTTGATTGAGCTTAACCTAGTTTTTTATTATAGAAATACAATAAATAATATGAAAAAAACTATTTATTATTGGTCCCCGTGTTTAACACATGTTGGTACTATTAAGTCAACTTTAAATTCTTCAATAGCATTAGCAAAATACAATTTAGATTATGAAGTTGTAATGCTAAATGTTTTTGGTGAATGGTCTCTATATAAAAAATATTTAAACGAAAGAGGTGTAAAGGTAAAAAATTTAACTTTTAATTTTAAAAATTTTCTTCCAAAATATGGTTTTATTCAAAGTAGATTTTCATACATTTTAATTTCTTTGATTTCGTTTATACCTCTATTGATATTATTGAAAAAAAAAAAACCAGATTATATAATTGTCCATCTTATTACATCACTCCCAATCATATTATTTAATCTTTTTTCATTTAATGCAAAGCTAATTTTAAGAATATCAGGATATCCACAATTAAATTATTTAAGGAAAACATTTTGGAAGTTTTCTTCAAAAAAAATTTCATATATAACCTGTCCAACATTTGAATTAATGTATGACTTACAAAATAAAAATATTTTTGAAAAAAAAAAATTAAGTATACTTTATGATGCTATTTTAAACCTGCATGATTTTAATAAAAAATTAAATGATAAAAGTTTTTTACCACCATACTTAATACCAGATAATTTTTTTTTATCAGTCGGAAGGTTAACAAAGCAAAAAAATTATTTTTATCTTTTGGATGAGTTTAAAAAATTATGTTATAAATACCCCAATCAAAAACTTTTAATTGTAGGTGATGGCGAGTTAAGAGAAAAAATAGAAAAATCAATTAAACAATTAAATTTAACAAAAAATGTATTTCTTATTGGCCATACAAGTAATGTTTATTATTTTATGAAAAGAGCTACTGCATTTATATTGTCTTCTTTATGGGAAGAAGTAGGTTTTGTCATAGTGGAAGCTGCAGCGTCAAATTTACCAGTAATATCAAGTGATTGTAAAAATGGACCAAAAGAGTTTTTGTCTTATGGAGAGGGAGGCTTCTTATTTAATAGTAACAAAAAACAAGCCCTATATAATTCTCTCTTATTATTTATGAACACAAATAAAAAAGAAATTTTAAAAAAAAAATTAAAAGCAAAAAAAGAATCTTTAAAATTCACCATGTATAGACATCAAATACAACTAAAAAATTTATTGAATTGATCTAATGAGAACATCTTCAAAAATCAATATAGCAAAATTGATATCAAGATTACTTGTTTTTTTTTTAAACAAAAACAATATTTATATTAAAAGAAATGGATTAAATTGGAGTCTGGATTTAAACGAAGCAATTGATTTATCAATTTATTTAACTGGACGTTTTGAGCCCTCAATTTTTTACATTATAAAAACCTTGTCTGAAAATGAAAATTATGACTATATAGATATCGGTGCTAATAATGGTGCTCATAGTTTGTATTTAGCTCAAAAATTTACTAAATCCAAAATTTATGCTATTGAGCCTACAGATTATTCTTTTAATAAACTTTTAAGAAACATTGAGTTAAATCCTGATATAAAAAATCAAATAATTCCAATCCAATCTTTTGTAACATCTAAGGAGAATAAACCAGCGGGCGTTTATGCAAGCTGGGAGCTGAATTCAAAAGAAAAAAAACATTCAGAACATTTTGGAGTTAAAAAATCTTTAGAAAATTGCACATTAATTTCACTAGATTCCTTGGTTGAAAAAAACAAAATTAAAAAGTCAATTATTAAATGTGATGTGGATGGAAATGAACTATTTGTATTTGAAAGTGGTACTAATTTTATAAGTAAATTTAAACCTAAAATTATTATGGAGCTTGCTCCTTATTTATATCCAGAGAATGGCTATAAATCCTCTCAATTATTTAATTTTTTTGAACAATTTGGTTACAAATATTTTGATGTATCTACAAAAAAAGAAATTCATGCTATTCAAGATTTTTCTGATGCAATACCGACTGGATCTAGTAAAAATATATTTCTTATTTAAATAAACAAAGTATAAAAAAATTAGATGGATTTAGTAACTGTTATAATTCCGTATTATAAAAAAAAAAAATATATAGCCAAAACTATAGAGTCTGCAATTGCTCAATCATACAAGAATATAGAAATTATAATAATTTATGATAATGGATCAGATACAGATTTAAGTTATATCAAAAAGTTAAAAGCCTTAGACTTAAGAATTAAATTAATTATAAATAAAAAAAATATTGGTGCTGGAAAGTCAAGAAATAAAGGAATTCAAATAGCAAAAGGAAAATATATTTCTTTTTTAGATTCAGATGATTTATGGAAAAAAGATAAATTAAAAAAACAATTAAAAATTATGAAAAAAAAAAATTTAAGTATTTCTCATACATCTTATGAAATTATTGAAAAAAATGATAAAATTATCGGTCATAGAGCAGCCAGAACTTTTAATAATGTCGACTCACTTTTGAGATCTTGTGATATTGGATTATCAACTGTGATAATTAAGAGATCTATTTTAAAAAAAAGTGAGTGCTTTTCAAGCATGAAAACAAAAGAAGATTTTGTTTTTTGGCTAGAATTATTGAATAAAAATTTCAAAATTTATGGAATTCAAATATATTTGACAAAATGGAGAAAATTAAAAAATTCTCTTTCTTCATCAGTTTTACAAAGGCTTATAGATGGATTTACTGTTTATAATAGATATTTAAAGATGAATTTTGTAAAATCGATATATTATTTATTTTTATTATCTATTAATTCAATTATTAAAAAAACAGTTTAAAAATGTTTTACTATCTTTTATTTCCATTACTAGCTTTTGCAGTTAATTTAGTTATCAAAAGAAATAAAATTTTGTCAAATGGTGATCAATTAAACCACCAAAAACTAACAAATATACATGTACCATCTGTAGGAGGTTATTTTTTAATAATTCCAATAATTATTTTTTTTTACAAAGATAATCTTTTTTTTTCAATAATATTGATTTTTATTTTTTTATTAGGAATTTTTTCTGATTTAAATATTTTATCCTCACCTAAGAAAAGATTTTTTATTCAGTTACTATTAATTTTAGTATTTATTTTTATGAAAAAAATAGAAGTTTTACCAACTAGAATAATTTATCTTGATAAAATATTATCAGATACTTACTGGAGTTATTTTTTCACTGTATTTTGTTTAATGATATTAATAAATGGTTCAAACTTTATTGATGGTTTAAACGGTTTATTGTTAGGATATTTGTTGATTATATTATTTATTATTTATAAATTAAATTTATTTAACTCCCTAAATATTTCTAGCAATCAAATAAGATTTTTAATTTATATTTTTTTCATAATATTAATTTTTAATATATGTAATCAATTTTTTTTAGGTGATAGTGGGGCTTATTTTTTAAGTTTTTTTATTGGATTTGTATTAATTGAAGTCTATAATGATAATTTAAAAATATCTCCGTATTTTATAATTTTACTACTTTGGTATCCTTGTTTTGAAAATTTTTTTTCAATTTTAAGAAAATTAATAAAAAAGAAATCTGTGTTAAAACCTGATAATGAGCATTTACATCAATTAATATTCATTTTAATTAAAAAAAAATTTAACTCACACAAGTTATTTGCAAACATACTGTCAGGGTTATTAATAAATCTTTTCAATTTTATATTATTGTATTTGGGGTCAACAAATCCTTATAACACTACGTTTCAATTAAGCTTATTTTTAGGGGCTATATTTTTCTATGTTTTGATTTATCTAATTATTAAAACTTATTTAAGGAATTCAATTGTTTCATTTAAAGTATAGTTTAAGCATTGATATAAGTATAAGAAAACCATCTTTAAAAGCACTCACTTTTTTTTTGCCTGCAAATCTAGCTCTTTCGTTAGATTTTGTTGTGGCAAGTAAATAATTTTTTTTATGAGCTTTAATTGGCAACTCAACACAGAACGTGAAATCTTTATTTTTAATATTCAGTTTTTTAAATATTTCAGTTGAACCAACCACATAAGTATAAAGTATATCTGTAATCTTTAATCCAAATAAAATTTGACCTAATTTAGTAAAAAAAAAATTACCTACGTAAGTGATAATATTATCATCCTCACTACTACAATTATCTTCATATCTGCTTGCAAAAATTAATTTAATTTTATCATTTTGAATAATTTCATACATTTGTTTTAATTCAATTGGGTTAAAAGAGCCATCTGCATTAAAAATAGAAAAGTATTTTGTTGTTACGCTGTTAATGCCTTCAATTAATGCATCACCATACCCTTTGTTTTTTTGATAAATTATCTTACAATTATAATTTGTTATAGAATTTATAGTTTCTATATCCGTTGGTTCTAAAATTATAATTATTTTTAAATTATACTTGTTTAACTCTTTCAGGACAGATGGAAGAGATTCCTTTTCTTTTTTGGCAGGAATTACTAATGTTAAATCATTCATTATATAATTATTATATTATTGGCTATATGTACTAAATATAGAGAAATGTAAAACACATAAGCTTTAATTAAGCCTTATATTAATAATAATGTGGTAATTATTTTTTAAAAAAGTATTTATGACTAACAAAATTACTATTCAAATTAATCTATAAGAAAATAATGTTGAATTTCCTCATACTATTTATTTCTAATTTTTTAATACTATTTTCTATATTGGGTTATGGATCATTTATATCAAAATTACATCAAAGTAGTAATTCTATTAATATTGGGTTTAAAGGAGTATATGGCTTATTTTTTTTAATTATCTATTCTTATTTGTCGCATTTTTTTATCTCACACAATCAAAAGCATAATGTTATTATTTTTTTAATAGGAATTTTTATTTTTATTTTAAATTTTAAAAAAGAATTTAATAAAAAAAATTTTTTTATTTTAATTATCTCTTTTTTAATACTCTTTATTGGATTACTAATTTTTAAAACACATGATGATTTTCCATATTATCATTTTGCATACAGTTATTATCTCACACAAGAACCAATGATAATTGGTGTAGGGCAATATAATCATGGTTTTAGAACGCCATCCTCAATTTTATATTTGAATTCTCTATTTTATTTACCTTTTATAAAATATTTTTCTTTTGAAATACCAGCTTTATTAATCTTGGGATTTTCAAACTTAATTTTATTTTTTAGTATAAAAGAACATTTTGAAAAAAAAAAATTTAATTATCATTTTTATTTAAGTGTACTATTTCTTGTTTTTTTTAATATTTTTTTTTACAGAATACAAGAACATGGAACTGATCGCTCAGCACAAATACTTATTTCAATTTTATTTCTACAAGTTTTAATCTTAATAAATTTTGATAAAAACTATAAAATCCAAATAAGCAATATATTGGTTTTACTAGGTATTATAGTTTCATTAAAAGCATTTTATATTCTGTATTTAATTGTAATTTTTCCACTGGTTTGGATTTTTTATAAAGAGAAGAAACTAAATACTTCATTTTTTTATCTGTTAAGAAATAGTTATTTCTATATGTTTCTGTTGCTAATGTTGCTAGTTGTAATGGTATATTTTTTTAACACAGGGTGTTTAATCTATCCATTATCAGCAAGTTGTTTTAACAATCTTGAATGGTCACTAGGAGTTGAGCAAACATTAAAAATGAATAATCATTATAATCTTTGGTCTAAAGCGGGTCATACACCAAATTTTAAAGTGTCAGAACCAGAAATTTATTTACAAAATTTTAATTGGGTTTCTAATTGGATGGATTTATATTTTTTTAATAAAGTTTCTGATTTCTTACTTGGATTACTTTTATTAATCATAACTACTTTTGCTATTTTTAATTATAAACGTAATAAAAAATTAAATTTGAATTATTCAAAAAAAAATATTTTTTTAATTTATAGTGTAGTTTTGATTTTATTTTTTGAGTGGTTTTTTAACCACCCTTCACTCCGTTATGGAGGTTATATCCTAGTTTGTTTACTATTATTTATTCCATTTTCAATTTTTTTAGAGAGAAACCGGGTTTCAATTGATAAAATAAAACTGAGATTACAAATTTTAATTTCTATTGTAATTATTGTTTTCATTTCAAGAAATTTAGTTAGAATAAATAGCGAAATTGAACAATATAATTATAAACCTTTTTCAAATTCATTTTATCACATTGAAAAAGGACATTTCAGAATACAAGATTCATTTGATGATTTAATAAAAAATTATAAAGACTGCAAAGATAAGCTAGAAACATGCGATTTAAAAAAATCAAAGAGTGTGAGAGAGATTTATCCTGGGAGATATATTTTTGTAACTCATTTATATTTAACTAAAAATGATTAAATTTTTTATACTCAATATTTTAAAATACTCTGATTTTTTTTATCAATTAAAAATGTTTAAATTTTTAAAGAAAAAAGGTTTTTCAAAATTTGAAGTATTTTTTGATATAGGTGCACACAGAGGAGAAACCATTAAATTATTTACAAAAAATTTTGAAATTAAAAAAATGTATTCATTTGAACCTAGTAAAATTAATTTTGATTATTTAAAAAAAAATTCATTAAAATTTAATGAGACAAAAAAACATATTAGAATTATTCTAGAAAATTTTGCGTTTGGTGATAAAAATAATGATATTAAAATAAAATATTTAAATGAAAGTTCATCTTCTACCATAAATGAAATAGACACTTCTTCAAAATATTTTAAAAAAAAATCTTTTTTACTATATAAAAATAAAAATAATGAATTTTACGTAGAAGAAAACACCAAACAAAAAAAATTATGTGATTATATTTTAGATAACAAAATTACTAAAATTGACTTTTTGAAGATAGATACCGAAGGTTATGAGATGAAAGTTTTACTTGGTCTTGAAAAAGAATTTAAAAAAGTATCCATCATTATGTTTGAACACCATTATGATGATATGATAAAGAAAAACTATAAATTTTGTGATATAAACAATTTATTAAGGATAAATAATTTTATTCAAATATATAAGTATAAAATGGCTTTTAGAAAAACGTTTGAATATATTTATGTTAGAAAAGATCAACTTTAAGGTTTCAGTATTAATTGCTAATTATAATAATGAGCAGTATTTAGAAGATTGCATCAAGTCTATATTAGAACAATCATATAAAAATATTGAAATTATTATTATTGATGATGGATCCCATGATAATTCTTTAAATATCTTAAAAAAATATAAAGAAAAAATTATTATTGTAAAAAAAAACTATAAAAAAGCTAAAATTGGTTCATATGATCAAGCTACAAGTTACTTTGAATGTCTTAAAATTGCTTCAGGAGAAATAGTTTTTTTATGTGACAGTGATGACTTTTTTGAAAAGACAAAAGTGAAAACCATAGTTAATAAGTTTTTAGAGAAAAAAGAAACAACCTTAGTTTTTGATTTACCAATTTTGAGATTTAAAAATAAAGAAAAATTATTCAAAAAAAGTTTTTTTTCACTTAGTAATTATTGGTCTTATATAGCCCCAACTAGTTGTATCTCTATAAAAAGAAAAGAGTTTCTAAATAATTTCAAATCAATAAATTCAGATGGTTTTCCTGATCTGTGGTTAGATTTTAGATTGTGTATATTTAATAAATATATTTTGAAAAATGCAGCTTATGTTGAAAAATATTTAACATACTATAGACAGACAGACACAATGGTTTCATCAAAATTTAAATATTTATCTAAAAATTGGTGGTTAAGAAGAAGTCAGGCACACAATTATGTAAAATTTTTTTTTAAAGAAAACGATATTTTATACAAAAAAAACCTTGATTGTTTGATAACAAATTTTATTAATTATTTTATAAAATGAAAAAAAAGATATTAATTATTGGAAAGAAAAGTTTTATTTCATTTAACCTAGTCAAAGATTTAAAAAACATTTTTAATATAAATACAGTAAGCATAGAAAGTTTTTTTAAACTAAATAATAAAATTTTATCTAGCTTTGATTGCATAATTAATTGTGCAATAAGTAAAAGTTATGTTAACAAAAAATATCAAAAAAATTATGATTTTGATTACAAAATTGCATGTAAAATAAAGAATTTTGATATTCTATATATATTTTTAAGCACACGGAAAGTTTATAAACTTGGAAATAATTTGAAAGAAACCTTAAAAACAAATCCACAATGCAATTACTCAAAAAATAAATTAATTACAGAGCAAAAATTATTAGAATTATTAAAAAATAAAATACTAATTTTGCGAATTTCTAATATTATTGGCATTTGTAAAAATAATAATAGAAAAATTCACAATACTTTTATCTATCAATTTTTTTCGAATATTAAAAATAAATTTATTTATGATAATAAAAAAAATTATAAAGATTTTTTATCAACTAGTCAGTTTGCTAAAATTGTAGAACAGCTTATTAAAAAAAAATCTCATGGAATTTTTAATGTTTCAATTGGAAAAAAAGTTTATTTAAAAGAATTAATAAATTGGCTTAATTATTATAATGAGAGAAAATATCAATATATTAAGTTACCAAGCAACTTTGAGAGAGAAAATTTTTATTTGAACAATTTAAAGTTAATAAAAGAGACTAAACTAAGAATTAGCTTAACGAAATTAAAAAAAGATTGTAAAATAATTAGTAAATTATATTTTAAAAAATGAAAAAAAAAATAGCTTTAATATTTGGAATTACAGGTCAAGATGGCTCATACCTTGCTGAGTTTCTTCTTAAAAAGAACTATATTGTTCATGGTGTAAAAAGAAGGTCTTCTTCATTCAATACTGGTAGATTAGATCACCTTTATCAAGACCCTTATGAAAAAAATAGAAAATTTATTTTACATTACGGCGATATTACCGATGCAATTTCAGTATCATCTATAATAAAAAATATTAAACCTGATGAAATTTACAATCTAGCAGCACAATCACATGTTGCAGTTTCATTTGAGGTCCCAGAGTATACTGCTAATGCTGATGGAATTGGAGCCTTAAGAATTTTAGAAGCGATTAAATTTCATGGTTTTGAAAAAAAAACAAAATTTTATCAAGCAGGTACCTCAGAAATGTTTGGGAAAGTTGCTCAAATACCTCAAACAGAAAAAACCCCATTTTATCCAAGAAGCCCTTATGGTGTTGCAAAAGTATATGCACATTGGATAACAGTAAATTACAGAGAGGCTTATAAAATCTTTGCCTGTAATGGCATTTTATTTAATCACGAAAGTCCAGTTAGAGGAGAAACATTTGTTACAAAAAAAATAATAATGGGATTATGTAGAATCAAAATGGGGAAACAAAAAAAATTATTTTTAGGAAATTTGCAAGCAAAGAGAGATTGGGGTCATGCAAAAGATTATGTTGAAGCAATGTGGAAAATGT
>TARA_B110000027_G_scaffold31409_1_pt1 | contig 17397 bp, 13 predicted proteins | sample TARA_B110000027 | Tara Oceans TARA_B110000027 (sample SAMEA4397101) | marine metagenome | biome: Polar Biome; feature: [SRF] surface water layer (ENVO:00010504); material: water (ENVO:00002006), including particulate matter (ENVO:01000060) such as... | depth 5 m
CTTAAGGATGAACGATATTGTATTCTCGAATTATAGTCGTTCGAATTATTGTAAATAACAGAACTTGTTCTATCTAAGTTTCCAAATAAGTAAGAACAATTCACCCCTAAAGATATTCTTGTTGTGTCTCCTTTGTTTAGAATATTAAATCCATTTCCTATAAGTAATTTATTAACTGAGCCATCTCCTTTAAAAACATAGGAAACTGTAGAGGTGTCCAAAGGAACTGTACTATTGACTTCATAGCCTTGGGAGGACAAAGGAGTTATTCCAAAGACCAAGCCCCAATTCTTAGTAATTGGAAGCCCCATAAATAAATTATTTAATCCAAAATTATTTCCGGAAGAAGTAGTCTCTTTATCATTGTAATTAGAATTATATAATGCAGATTTGCCTGCAAGAGAAACATTGTATATAGGATTATACTTTATGAAAGAAGCGTAAGAAGCAGGATTATTAATGTTAATATATTGTGGTTCTGAACTTGGAGAAGTAATGTTTCCAAACCCAAAGTAATGTGCAGATTGAATAGTATTAATTTCACCAATTCCGTATCTAGAAAATGGAGAAGTATTTAAAACCTGTCCTTTAATGGAAACAATGAATGTTATAAAAAATATATGTAGAAAAAACTGTTTAAGCATTGTGTTTTAAAACGGCATATAGGCCCTTTAACGTTAAATTTTCATCTGCAAAGATGCTGTTTTTTTTTGTTGATACAATTGATTTTATAAAAGTAGTATCTCCACCTGTCAATATAACGTTTATTTCAGGGTGTAATTGTTCATATGCAGAAATATTTTGAATGATTTCATTAATAGTTCCATTGACTACTCCGCTCTCTATAGATTCTATGGTGTTTGTACCAATCAAGGGGATGCTTTTAATTTTAAAATTCACCACTGGCAAGTTTTCTGTAAAGCTATTTAGAGCCTTCATTCTTAAATTAAATCCAGGGGAAATCCCTCCACCTAAATACTCGTTAGAGTTGTTTAAAAAATCATAGGTAATACAAGTTCCAACGTCAATCACTAGGTTGTTTTTATCAGGAAATGAGGCATGAGCTCCAACTGCATTTGCAATTCTGTCATGACCTAAAGAAAGTGCAGAATTATACTTTAAAATAACAGGGAAATTTAAGTTGTGACTCATAAGAACAAAATCAGGGAAGGTTCTCAATATTTTTTGACATAACTTTTTATTTCCGACATTGGATATGATTCCATTTTTAAAATGAAGTTTTTCTAGAGAACTTAAAACCTCATCTTCCTTAAGAAAAAGAACATTTAAAAGTTCTTGGTCTTTAAATTGTGCAACTTTTATTCTCGAGTTTCCTATGTCTACAACTATACTCATTTATGAAAAATCCGGCGTTAAGCCGGATTAAATTTAAAAGAAAAGAATCAATAAAATTCAATCTTATAAAGAAGATTTTTCAGATTCAACAATTGAATCTATATTTAAATCTTCTGTAGAAATTTTAATCTCTTTGTTTGTAACAGTATCTCCATCTTTTACACTGACAGTTAAAACAACACTTGAACTATCTGAATCTGATGAGATTTGTTTGACATCTACCACTACGTTGTTGCTTTCCATAGAACAACAAGGTTTTTTACAATCTGCAGAACATTTTTTAATCTCGCTTTTATGTACTGCCGAAGATTCACCTGAAACATGACTCCCCCCCAAGATTGGTGCAATTACCAATCCAATAAGACAAGTAAGCTTTATAAGGATATTCATTGATGGACCAGAAGTGTCTTTAAATGGGTCACCGACAGTATCTCCAGTAACCGCTGCTTTGTGTGCTTCAGAACCTTTATAAGTCATCTCGCCGTTTATTTCCACACCCGCTTCAAAGGATTTTTTTGCATTATCCCATGCTCCTCCAGCGTTATTCTGAAAAATAGCCCAAAGGACACCACTTACTGTAACTCCTGCCATATATCCACCTAACATTTCAGCAACTAGTTTTTTAGCTTCTACTTCCGTTCCGTAAATACCTAAACCAAGTAATACTATAGCAATTGGAAAGCCGATAGTCAATAACCCAGGCAACATCATTTCTTTTAATGATGCTTTGGTAGAAATATCTACACATTTATCGTATTCTGGCTTACCAGTACCTTCCATAATTCCTGGGATTTCTTTAAACTGGCGAACAACTTCGTTAACCATTTCCATTGCCGCTTTCCCAACTGCATTCATAGCTAATGCTGAAAAAACAACAGGAACCATTCCGCCAACAAAAAGCATTGCAAGAACTGGTGCTTTAAATATATTAATTCCGTCAATTCCTGTGAAAGTTACATATGCTGCAAATAATGCCAATGATGTTAATGCTGCAGATGCAATAGCAAAACCTTTTCCAGTAGCTGCAGTTGTGTTACCAACAGCATCTAAAATATCTGTACGTTCTCTAACTATAGGATCTTGCTCACTCATTTCAGCAATACCTCCTGCATTATCAGCAATAGGTCCAAATGCATCAATAGCTAATTGCATAGCGGTAGTAGCCATCATTGCAGAAGCTGCTAATGCAACTCCATAGAAACCTGCAAAAGCATAAGACATCCAAATTGCTGCAGCAAATAAAAGAACAGAAGAAAAAGTAGAAATCATTCCAGTTGCTAATCCTGCAATAATATTGGTCCCAGCACCAGTACTAGACTGCTGAACAATTTTTAAAATTGGGGGCTTACCCAAACCAGTATAATACTCGGTAAATGCTGAAATTCCTGCTCCTACAACCAAACCAACTAGACAAGCATAGAAAACTCTCATTGAAGATATATCTTGAAGTCCTTCTCCAAAGAAATTCATTTGCATAGTGTCAGGAAGCATAAATTGACATAATACGTAACAAGAAACTGCAACCATTAAAATGGATGCCCAATTACCTATATTCAATGCCTTTTGAACCTGAGGCTCTTTGGCGTCATTGGAAGAGATATTCACGAAAAATGTTCCTAAAAGAGATATAATAATTCCCACACCAGCAATGGACATTGGTAATAAAATTGGTCCAATTCCTCCAAAGGCGTCTTCAATAACACCACCCATATCTTTTATGATATAGTTACCTAAAACCATAGCTGCTAGTACAGTAGCAACATAAGAGCCAAATAAATCTGCTCCCATTCCTGCAACATCACCAACGTTGTCTCCAACATTATCGGCAATAGTAGCTGGATTTCTTGGGTCATCTTCTGGAATATCTGCTTGAACTTTTCCTGCTAAATCAGCACCAACATCTGCAGCCTTTGTATAAATACCACCCCCTACTCTAGCAAATAAAGCAATTGACTCTGCACCTAAGGAAAATCCTGCTAAAGTTTCTAAAACCATGGTCATGTCCGTAACACCTGTTTCTGCAGACCAAACGCCGCCCATAAACATTTGATAGAATAATATAAAGAAAGAAGTTAATCCTAAAACAGCTAAACCAGCAACACCAAGTCCCATGACAGTACCTCCCCCAAAAGATACTTTCAGTGCATTTGGCAAACTAGTTTTAGCAGCTTGAGTTGTTCTTACGTTTGTTTTAGTAGCTATTTTCATGCCCATATTGCCTGCAAAAGCTGAAAAAATAGCCCCTATTATAAATGCAACTACTATTAAAATATGTGTAGACGGAACCATAAAAGATACCCCTGCTAAGACAATACTTGCAGCAAAGACAAATATTGCAAGTAACCTGTATTCTGCATTTAGAAATGCGAGTGCTCCTTGATAAATATGATCTGAAATTTCTTTCATTTTACCGTCACCGGCATCCTGCTTCATAACCCATGCTCTTTTGACAAGCATATATAGCAATCCAACTATCGATAATACAATTGGCAAATAAATTACAAATGATTCCATAATATTTTAAGAATTGATTTTTAGGACAGCGAAATTATATTTTTAAACATTATTGTGCAAATATGAGGATGGAAATATAGCAATTACAGAGTAAAAGATAAAATTTTAAAGTGTTGCATATGCTATATTTAGTTAGAAAAAGTAGTTTTTTCAAAGTATAAAAAAAACAAAACTGTATAATTATCTTTATATTAATTGATAATAAATGAAATTTATACTTAAAATAATATTGCTTTTTCCGGGTTTTGTATTGTCTCAAAACCACCATTATGAGAATTATATTCCCTACGATACTTGTCAGTTGCATTCTTATCCTATTTTAGAAATAAAAGTATGGGTTCATGTTTTACAGCAATCTGTAGAAAATCCAAAAAACATCACAAAAGATTCTTCTCATTTTATTAAAGAGCAATTTCAATGGATTAATAAGATTTATAGCAATCTAAAACCTCCTTCAAGGGAAAACGCCAACAAGGAAAAACCATATATCAAAGATTCAAGAATAAGATTTTTAGTAGATACTATCTCCTATCATGTAGATAGTAGTGGGTGGGAAAGAATGGAAGTTGTTATGGAAAACGATAGCAATAGGTGGTTAGAAATTTTAGAAATTAATGCGGACTCTAATTCTATAACTGTAAAAGGAGTGAAAAATAATTTTAGACCAATACTAGATAGTATCAAGGTAATGGGAACCAATTCTAACAATGGAATATTGCATACTTATTTGGCAAAAAAAGATGGCAGAAATACCATTATATATTTTAAAGAAAGCATACATGTGTCAGAAGGTAACATTGGCGTTTTAAGCTACTTTAAAAAAGTAGATAAAAATTGCAACAAAGACAATTGGGTAAGATTTACTAAAGAGGATAAAGACTTTTTACATGTCTTCTATACAGGATCTTCAAGTTCTGTTCCAGCATTTGGATGTGGCCCTTCACCATTTTACTTAAATGTATCTAAATTCCTAAAAAATGGAAGATATGCCACAGCACAATTAACCGCTCATGAACTAGGGCACTGTATGGGCTTGAGACATACCAATACTCCTCAGTTTTCAGACCTTCCAAGAAAAGATAAGTTTGGTTGGATAAACTGTAATTCAAATAATGTGAGTAATAATATTATGGGATATAATTTATGTAGGAATTACTTGTCTCCTATGCAAATTGGATATATTCATTACCGGTATTCAAGTGTAAATGAGTTAAGCCAAACAACCAAAAATTTAATGCCAAATAGCTCAAAAACTCTTATTAAAAAAAATACTCATTGGGATAAAAATATTTTATCGAAAGGAACAATAATTATAAAAAAAAATAAAACTCTTACCGTTTCCAAAAATCTTTTAATTCCAGAAAATGGGGTTATAATTTTAGAAAAAAAAAGCAAACTAATTGTTGACGGTGGACATATATTCAGCCCTTTGGATAAATGGCTTGGAATTATTAAAAAAGAACCTAGGGGGAAGAGCAAGCGCTGGTGTTTTCGAAAAAAAGTAAGTAGTCAAATAGTTTTATTAAATAGCGGGGAAATTTCCTATTGATCAATCTCAAATTCTGGCTTTTTCTTTTCTTGTTCTTCAACTCCAAGCTTTTTTAGGAATTTATTTAGCTTGGAAGAATCCTTTTTCTTTTTAATTTTTCCCACGGAAAATTCTTTATTAGAACTGGCAGAGTCTGTTTCTAGAGATTCTTGCTCAAGTTCAAATACTTCGCTTTTTTTCTGCTTTTCTTGAAATTCACCTTTTATAATCTGCTTAATTGTTTCTTTTTCATTATTAATAATTTCTTTTCGTTCATTCTTAATTTCTGTTTTGTCAAAACCGTAGCTTAACTCATCTATTGGTCCCGATATTTTTAAAAACAATTGTTTTCCTTTAGTTGGGTTTTCTTGAACAATATTAGACTTAGAATTCTTTTTTCTAACAATGTCGGCCCAATTGAAGCTCAAATGATAATCTACTTGGTTGTCTAAGTTGTAATTTCCATAAAAAGAAAAATCTAAAACATCATTTTTAAAATCGGTTTTATCTATTTTAATTACTCCATTAGAAGAAAATAAATTAGAGCTGAAATTTTTAAATTCCACTTTATGAAGGTTTTTGTTATAATGGTTGATGTCAATTATGTTTCGAGTAATAACACTGTTTTTAAATACTTGAAGGATGTCGTATAAAAAAGAATACTCTAAAAAAACAAGATTTTCAAAAGTGTTTTTTGAAGCAATAGTAGAATTTTGATAATCCAAGTTTTTCAAAGAATCAAAAAATAAATTCGAATTAAACTCGCTAGTAATTAATCCTGAAATATGTTCATTTTTGATATAATCTTGGTCAAAATCGGCGAATGATTGCATTAACTTTTTAATATTTAAGCTAGATAGTTTCCCGTCTATTAACCAGTTTTGATTTTCACTATTTAAATCCGAATTGTAAATATTTAATCGAATTTCACCATCCAAAGACTCCATTAATAAGTTATTAATCTCAAGGGATTTATTGTATTTCACCCTTTTAGACGACACATTGACAAATTTTAAATTGTCGTAATAAAGCTCATTGGCAGTTATAGCTCCGTCTAAATCTATTTGGTAATCTTCACTAGATGAGTCCTTGGATTCAAATATTTTTAAAAAATTATCTAAGTGGAATTTGTCCAGTTTTAAGTCATAAATGCATTTTATTTCTTTAGAATCAGATTTAATGAATTTATCCCAGCCCACAAAATCTAATTTAACGGAAAATTCATCTTCATTAAACAAAGAATTTTTAGCTATTAAATTCATGTTTTTTTTGGAAATATTTACTTCAAAGTTCTTTAATTCTAAATGTGTTTTAGAAGGGGAATAATCCACATTTATTTTTTCGCTAAATAACTTTCCATCTAGCTTGTTAAAAAATAATTTTTTGTTTTTTGTTGAAATTATTGTTTTCATTTCAACTGCTGTTTCTCCTAATAATGAAACATCTTTTAGAGTCATGAAAAAAGGAATTTTACTTAAATCAAACAACCCTTCAATATTTAAAAAATATGTAGGGTTGTTAAAGTTTTTCACCTCCAAATCCCCACTAAATATTCTATTATTCATTAGTGCTGAGAAATTACTTATTTTAAGATTTTGTGTTTTATTATTAAATATTCCATTTAAATCAATCCTTTCTAAATTAATATTATTTAACTCGTCTTTCAAAGAAGCATTTTCAGCGTTAAATTTCACAGAAAAGCTAAGGGGCTCTTTGTTATTCAGCTCGCCATTTAGGTGTCCATCAAAATTGAATATCCCCTTGGAGCTATACCTGTTTTTTATGCTTTTATAATCTAATGGTAACACACTAAATATTTCAGATATTTGAATTTTGTTTCCTTTAATACTAAGATTTAATATGTCTTTTTTAAAGCTTTTGTAATCCCCCTCTAAAAAGAAATTCATTTCTCCTAATTTCAATTTACCCTTTTTAATTTCCAAGGAAAAAGGATCATTTACTACATGTAAAATAATTTCTGTGGAGGCTTTTTTAGAACTTATATAGTTTACTCCTTCTAGAGCAAACTTATTTATAGCCATTTGAGAAAGTATATTTAAGTCGTATTCTTTATTGGAAAATTGTCCTTTCAACTTTGAATCTGAAATGATAAAATCGTATTGTTGATTTAAAGAAAGGTTTTTATAGTTTATAGAAAAGTCTTTGATTATCAGTTGATTTAATAAAAACTTAAAATTTTTATTGTCCTTTTTGTCATTTTTTTTCAAAACATTAAAATTCTCTTTTCCATTATTATTAATGAAAATGTCCATACACCCGTTTTTTAAAACCAACTTCCTTACTATATATTTTTTATTGATTAGATCATAAGTGTCAAAATTCAAATAGACATTTTTTGCAAACAATAAAGTGTCGTTTGCTTTCAGAGGGTCTTTTATTAAAAGATTAGAGAAATTTAGGGAAATTGAAGGAAAATAATTAATCGCACTTAATTCTATATCCTGAACAATTATTGGTGAAATAAGCTGTTGATTTATCTGTTTTAATGCAATTTCTTTAATCTCTTTATCGTAAATTTTTATCACAGAAAATAAAACCCCAAAAACCAATAGAACTATTAATGCTAATAATGAAATGATATACTTAATTATACGTTTAGCCATAACAGGTGTAAATTTTTAATTTACTGAAGACTTATACTGTCTAGTGATGCTTTTATTTCTGCTATCTCTAAAGAATATTTAGACTTTAAGTTTTCGGGAATAGGATCTTTACTTGGCACATTTAATTTAAGGGGGTTTTTGGCTTTGCCATTAATATAAACTCTGTAGTCTAAATGTGGCCCCGTACTTAGCCCCGTACTTCCTACTTCACCAATTTTCTGTCCCTGTTCGACATATTTACCAACTTTTATTCCTTTTTCAAATCTTAAAAGATGTAAGTATTTAGTGACAACGTTTCCAAAAGAATGTTTTATTTTTATCATGTTCCCAGCACCTCCAGATCTAGCAGCAAAAATCACTTTTCCATCTCCAGTTGAAACCACATCTGTTCCCGAAGGAGCTGCATAATCTACACCGTGGTGTGGTCTATATATTTTTTTTATCGGATGAAGTCTTCTATTAGAAAATTTGGAGGAAATCCTTACATACTCTAATGGAGCAGAGAGTAGAGCTCTTTGCATACTTTCACCAGATTCTGTGAAATAACTTTCTACTTTTTTGGATTTTGACAAGTATCTAAAAGCATAAAAATCTCTTCCTTTATGGTTAAATAAAACAGCTTTAATATTCCCCACGCCAATAAAATTATTATCTACATATTTAGACTCAAAAATTATTTTGTAATTGTCCCCCTTTTGAATGTCAAAAAAATCAATGGACCAGGCGTATAAATTAGCAACTTTAGAGACTAGTGCAGGAGTTAATTTATTATCGACAAAGCTTTGCCAAAGACTAGATTTTATTCTGCCAGATGCTTTTTCTACTCTTATTTCAATAGGTTTTTTTATAGTGGTGATATTCAATGAATCTAAAAAACTCATTACTATCTTTTCAGTAAGGGATTGCTGGTAAATTAAATTGGAAAATTTATTACTATCGTTTTTGAAAATGGTGTAGTATTTATCTCCTGGATATATTTTTCTTATATCGTATACCTCTTTAAAATCATTTCCTAAAGTATAAATATGCTCATAAGAAACATTTAGATTTTGTAAAATCTCACTAAAACTCTGTCCGTTTTTAACCGAACTGCTATCAATTTTGAAATTCTCAAGACTGAATCCCTGAATTTCTTTAAATTTTACAACTTCTTTAACTGTGCTATTCAGTTCTTCATTTACTTTTTGGCTAGTTGAATTAGTATTGTTACAACTTGAAAATAAAAACACAGATCCGAAAAATGCGCAACTTGAAATAAATATACTGAGTTTAGTTACCATATTGGTTACAATGATAATTCAACAGAGTAATTAAACTCTATGCTTCAGCACAAATTATAAACATTAAAATGTGTTTTATAGTTCAATAAAAATTACTTCTGTGAATTAGCTTTATGTGTTCTTTTTGTCTGTTTTTTTTAAAAAAAACTATTCCCAATGAAAATAAGTCTACGCTAAGCATTACTTTATCACAGTTACGAATCTCTGCCCATGCTTGTTTCATATCATAAGACCAATAAATATCGTCAAAAATAAAAATTGATTCTTCGTTTGCATGGTCAACTAACCAATAAAAATATCTAAGAGTAGCTTCTTTAGAATGGTTTCCGTCAAAAAAAACTAAATCAAATTTATTATTTAAAAGTTGTGGAATTATTTTGTCAAAAGGTCCGTTTATTAGTTCCACATTTTTAAGGTTTAAAGTTTTGAAGTTTTTTTTAGCCAAATTACTTACCGTTGGATCCCCTTCAATAGTTGTGATTTTACCATTTTTATTGGCATTTGAAAGGTAGGCGGTTGTTAATCCTAAAGATGTCCCAATTTCTAGAATATTTTCCTTCTGAAAAAAACTTACTATTTTAAACAATATTTGCGCTTTTTCAGGCCTTGATTGAACTTTTTTAGTTAAAATGTTTATGGTGCTAGTTGAAGATTTAATGGATTGTGACCCCACCCCCATATCTTTTAATTCAATGGTGTCTTTTTGTTTTAAAAGTAAACTTCTAACATGCTCTATTCCAATAAAGGAATAATACTTAATAGCGCTGTCAAGTATGTTTTCTATAAAATCATGAACCATTGGAGAATGGATATTGTATTTACTAGTCCCCTGAAATAAAAACTTCAAATAATAACTGATTTTTTTAATCATATTCAAATTTAAGGCTTTAGTTGGTCCTAATAAAAATTTTATTAAAGACATTATCTATTAGATTTGTAGTTATGAAAAGTGAAAATGAAAAAAAAGAGCTTTCTTTTTTAGGACACTTAGAAGAATTAAGATGGCGACTTGTTAGATCTAGCGTTGTTATAATTATAGCTGCAATAGTATTATTTTATTTTACAGACCATATTGTACAGCAGTTTTATATAAATATGTCCAAAACTACTTTTCCTACTTATCAGTTTTTTTGTCTTCTTTCTGAAAAATTAAATATCAGTGATGCTCTTTGTGCAAAGGACATCCCTATTCAAATACAATCCATTGAGATGACTAAGCAATTTTCAACAAATATGTATTTTGCATTAGTAGGTGGATTAATTATTTCTTTCCCCTTTACATTTTACCAAATATGGTCATTTGTTAAGCCGGGGTTGAAAATTAGAGAACTTAAAGCGACTAGGTGGATTGTATTTAGTGCTAGTTTGTTATTTTTTATGGGTGTTTTATTTGGCTACTTACTAATAAGCCCTCTCTGTGTTCAATTTTTTGGTGGTTATAAATTGACTGAGCAAATTCAAAATAACTTTACAATAAGTTCTTATATGTCCATGATAACAACTTCTACTTTTTTATCTGGTTTGTTTTTTGAATTGCCTGTCGTAATGTATATTCTGGCAAAAATTGGCATTTTAGGATCCGATATTTTAAAGAAATATCGGAAACATTCTCTAGTAGCAATTTTAATACTATCTGCTTTAATTACTCCGCCAGATGTGGTTAGTCAACTTCTAGTCTCCTTTCCAATATATGCTTTATACGAATTTGGAATTATTATCGTTAGAAGAGTGGAGAAGAAAAGATTAAAAGATCTTGAAAACGAAAAAAATGCCAATACTAATTAATGGAACTTAAAACTATAAATATTAATAAGTCCTATAAGGGAATTGAAGTTGTCAAGGGTGTCTCTGTAAGCTTGAAAAAGGGAGAAATAGTTGGTTTACTAGGTCCAAATGGTGCTGGAAAAACTACAACTTTTGACATGATAGTTGGTTTGATAAGCCCAGAGCAAGGAGATGTTTTTTTAAATGAGCAAAAAATTACGAAAGTACCAATGTACAAGAGGTCAAAGATGGGAATAGGTTATCTTCCTCAAGAAGTTTCTGTTTTTAGAAAATTATCTGTGGAAGATAATATAAAAGCAATTTTAGAAATGTCTAGCTTTTCAAAACAACAACAAAAAGAAAAATTAGAAGGATTAATTCAAGAATTTGGATTAAATCATGTAAGAAAAAATTTAGGAAGAAATCTTTCTGGAGGAGAAAAAAGAAGAACAGAAATTGCTAGGTGTTTGGCAAACGAACCTGATTTTATATTATTAGATGAGCCTTTTGCGGGAGTAGATCCAATTGCAGTAGAGGACATCCAAAGAATAGTACTTAAACTTAAGAAGAAAAATATTGGGATTTTAATTACTGACCATAATGTTCAAGAGACATTGTCCATAGTAGATAGAGCATACTTACTATTTGAAGGTAAAATTCTCAAAGATGGAACGGCAGAAGTACTTGCGGAAGATGAGCAGGTAAGAAAAGTGTATTTGGGTCAAAAATTTGAATTAAAAAAGAAAACAATAGATTTTTGAATGGGGCTTATTTTAAATATTGAGACATCTACCAAAACTTGTTCTGTCAACATATCTAAAGATGGAAAAGTATTAGAAATTAAAGAAATTACTAGTGAAAAGTATGTTCATGGAGAAAAACTTCATTTACTAATGAAAGAACTTGTTGATAGTTTAAATCTCTCTTTTAGCAAACTTAACGCTATTGCTGTTAGTGCTGGGCCAGGATCTTTTACTGGCCTTAGGATTGGTGTTTCTGCAGCAAAAGGATTAGCTTTTGGCCTTAACATTCCTCTTATCAGCATGAATTCGCTTGAAATAATGATAAATTGTTACAATAGTAAGACCGCCAATAAGAATGCATTATTTTTTCCAATGATAGATGCTAGAAGAAAAGAAGTTTATACAGCTGGATATGATTTTAAAAAAAAACAAATAACAGAAATTTCGTGTCCAGAAATTAATTCAGCATTTTTGAAAAATCATGAGAATTACCAAGAACTTTATTTTCTTGGAGATGGAGCGTTAAAGTTTCAAGGAGAGTTCAATCCTAAAATTGTTAAAATTGATGGATTAGTACCGAACTCGTCAAGTGGCATGTCCAATTTCACATTTGAAAAATTCAAGAAAAAGAAATTTGAAAGTATTCCTTATTTTAATCCTTATTATTTAAAAGATTTTGTTTCAGGTTAAAAAAAATTACATAATTCCTTCCTAGAATTAAAATTATATAGATATTAGCTAACAATTAATAATTGAACTAGTTTGTACTATATAGAAGCTTCCAAAGAAACTCCACTAGTATCTTTAAACTCAGAAAAAGGAGTTTTCCTAATCGATGGTGATTGCCTTTCTCAAAATCCAGATAAGTTTTTCAACAATATTACTAAATGGATTGAAAATTATTCAAAATCCCCCTATAAAACCACCACATTGACTATAAATCTAGGTGGCATAAATATTTCATCTTCTAAGTATTTACTAAATATTGTATACCAATTGGAAAATATTTATAAATCCGGGTTCCAAGTCAATATTAGATGGGTATATATAAACGGAGAAGATGGAAATTATGAGTTAGGAAAGGATTACTCTGAAATGTCATCTGTTCCATTCGTTTTTATTGAAACAGTTGAGAACTTTGTTTCCAATATATAAGTTTAACTTTGATTTAAAGCCTTTGTCATGAATAAATCTACCCACCAAATACTGTATATAATATTGTTTGTTTTATTGGCAGGATTGTATTTTCTTCATTTTTCTAAATCTAGTAAAACTTCAAATTCACAAAATATTACTGCCACAGAAACTAAATTGACTATAAAGCCACTTAGTGAAGGACCTCTAAATATAGCTTTTGTAAATAGCGATACAGTATCTAAATACTATGAATTTGCTAAAAAAATTCAAAAAACCTTGACTTCAAAAAGATCAGAAGCAGAAGGGCAGATAAAAAGCAAATACTTTGCCTATGAGAGCCTAGTTCAGGAATTTGAAAAAGCATCTCCAATTATGGGAGATAGAGAAAAAATGGAAAAGGCTCAAAAGATTAGACTACTGGAACAGGAAATAATGCAAGTTGAGCAACAGCTTTCAGAACAAGTTTCTAGACAGGAATTAGAGTTAACTCAAAGCTACATTGTAAAAACAAATGATTTTATGCAAGAAATTGGCAAAACTCTTGGTTACGATTATGTGATGAGCTATAGAGTGGGTGGAGCAATGCTTTATGCAAATGAGAGTCATGATATCACAACTGAAATTATAAAATTGCTGAACCAACGTTACGAAACTTCTAAATAAGAAACGTTTTATTATTTTCTTCGTATATTTTGTTAAACTTCGCTATGAATTTTTTAGTTCTTCTAGAAAAACATCAAAATGCAATCCTTGGGACATTGATCGTTCACATACTTATTTTTGTTTGGCTAAATATTCAGAATGTATCTTTTTATGTAATTCAACCTAAAGAAAAGATTCTGGCTACTCTAGATTTCACAACCTCAGAGAACAATTTAATAATAAAAGATAGTAAAGAAAATTCTTCAAATAATGAAGTTAAAGTAACAAATGCTGCATCCAATTATGGTCAAGAAAAAGAAATGACTGCTTCCCAAAAAAAAGCACTTGCTCAGAAAGTAATTAATGCTGTTAAAAATTTTGAAAAGAAACAATTTAACGATTTTGGAAAAGACAATCCAGTAATAGAAAACTCCAAAAAAGTAAAAGAGAATTCGGATAATAAAATTGTAAATAAATCCTTAAAGAAAACCTCCAATGCAACAGCAAAATACTTTTGTGAGAATAGAAATATGATTATTCAAAAAATTCCATCTTATCTATGCAACGAAACTGGAACAGTAAGATTAAATATTAAAGTAAATCAAAAGGGAGAAGTAATTGATTGTAGAGTTGATAATACTACAACTAATACTTCCAATGAATGCTTAATAGAAAATGCTATAAATTATGCAAAGAACTGGAAATTCAACCAAAACTTCTCAAGCACCCAAAGACAAGTAGGTTGGATTGAATTTATTTATCTATCTCAATAACAAAAAAATGCGATTAATTATATTTACCCTACTAATTCAAACCCTTTCTATTTCTTGCTATTACAGCCAAAATAATGGCTTATTAAAAAAGGAAACTATTACAACTTTTTGGGGTGAGAATGAAAAGCAAATTAGAAGTGTTGGTACTTACCAGACTAGTGGATACTCGAATATAGGTGCAAAAACTGGCAAATGGATTCACTTTTATAAAAACGGGAACCTTCAAGAAGAGAGTAATTATTATTTGGGGCAGCTAAATGGAGAATATAAAACCTACTATCTCAATGGGAAACTAAAAATTAGAACCTTCTACACCCTTGGGAAAATTGATTCGATTTTTGAAGCCTTCTACCAAGACGGCACTTTAGCTGAAAATGGGAAATATAATATTCTACCTAAAATTAATAGAAAAGACACCACGGCTATAAATTATTGGTTCAAAAGAAATGAGGAGATAGATTCTTACAAAAGTGATTTTTGGGAGTATTATTATGAAAATGGAAAGCTCATGGAGAAATCATATTTTAAAGATGGTTCGGACACCACTGAATATATCGATGAATTTTATGAATCATCTGGAGACACCCTTATTTGGAAAGGCGAAGGAAATAGAAAAACCTATTACTCCTCTTCAAAATTAAAGACTATTGTAAAATATAAAAACGGCTTAAAAAATGGAGATTTTAAGCTCTTTAAGCCTAATGGACGTATTCGAAAAACAGGAACTTATATAAATGGAGAAATGTCTGGTAAATGGAGAGAGCTATATCTTTCAACCGATACTATTTATCAGGATTTAGAATACAAAAATGGACTTAAAAATGGTTTATTTAAAGAGTATTATGTCAATGGAAAAATAAGTATGAATGGTAATTATATTAATGATTTAAAAAACGGAGATTGGACCTATAGTTTCATCAATGGCGCATTTGATATGAAGGGCGCTTTTAAAAACGACAAACAAAATGGATTTTGGACTTTTTATTATCCCAAAGGGATAGAATATTATAAAGGAAATTTTATAAACGGTCAGAAAGATGGCAAATGGGACTTTTTCTATAATACTGGAAAAATCTGGAAGAAAGGAGAGTATAAATACGATCAAAAAAATGGTTTCTGGACTACAAAATTTGAAAACGGAACAACAGCTATGGAAGGTAATTATGTCATGAATAAAGAGAATGGAATTTGGAAATCCTGGTACGATAATGGGCAGTTGAAAGATAATGGCTCTTTTAACTTAGGAAAGATGGACAATAAATGGGTAGGTTATTACACGAATGGACAAATGAAGTATTCTGGAGAATATGAGGACGATTATAAAACTAATTCTTGGGTATATTACTCTGTTAAAGGTGAAATTATTGAAACAAGAAATTACAAAGTTTTAAATACAAGAAGTATGCTTATTCCCAATGAAAACAGAATGGTGAAAAAATCTGTTGCAGATGGAAAATGGATGAAATATAGCGAGTATGATCAAAGTATAAAAAGTGAAGAAAATTATTCCGAAGGAAAATTAAATGGAAAATGCACTTACTATTTTCCAGGAGGAATAATTCCTAATAGAATTGTGAATTATAATAATGGGCTTTTAGAAGGAAACTATCAAAACTTTACCAGAAAAGGAAATATTATTTCTGAAACAAATTACAAGAACAATCGAAAACATGGGGATGTAAAAATATATAGTAAACGCGGAAAATTGATTTCGCATATTGTTTATAAAGACGGAATAAAAGTAAAAGACGTAATTAACAAGATTAATTTTAAATATAATTCACCGACTAAGAAAAAATAATTAATTTGTATAGCAAATATTTTACAATTTAATTAATGCAACTTTCTTTAAGTTTTAAAAAAATAATTTGGTTTCTCTTAGTTTTAGTTGCTAATAGCTCCATTATCACTAGTCAAAAAGCTACTATTAACGGAGCTATTAAAGATGGTGAAGACTTGGAATACCTAATTGGGGTAAACATCCGAAATCAAGATAATATTGGAACCATAACAGATTTTAATGGGAAGTATTCCCTAGAGTTATTTCCAGGAGAACATACCTTAGTTTTTAAATATATAGGATATAAAACTGTTAAAAAAACAATTTCCGTTATTGAAAATCAGCTACTTTCTTTAGATATTATTTTGTTTTCAGAAAACAACCAATTGGATGAAATGGTCATTTCAGCCAATAAATATGAGGAAAAGTTAGGAGATGTTTCTGTTTCAATGGCTATTATTAAGCCCGAATTAATTGAAAATAAAGCGACAAGAGATGCAGAATCTATAATTGAACAAGTTCCAGGAGTTCAAATCAACGAAAACCAGGTTAGTATTAGAGGGGGAAGTGGATGGAGTTATGGCGCAGGAAGTCGAGTAATGGTAATGGTGGATGGGATGCCAATGTTAGCTGGTGATGCCAATGATATTAAATGGACTGCAATTCCTTTGGAAAATATTTCACAAATAGAAATTTTAAAAGGTGCTTCATCTGTACTTTATGGTTCCTCTGCCTTAAATGGAGTAATAAATATTAGAACACAATACCCAAAAGAAAAGCCCATTACAAAAATCAATATCTCTAATGGATTTTATATGTCTGGCTATGGAACTAGAAAAGGAACATCTTTTATAGATGGTGACTCAATTTTAGACCAAAGAAGTGACCAAACTTGGTGGGATCAGCCAAGAGGATATGTTCAAGGAAACTTTACTCATTTAAACAAACTTAATGAATACAATGAACTAGTAATTGGAGGTTCATTTATGAAGGATCAGGGTTATCGCTTTAGTTCTGACGATCAAAGATCTAGGATTAATGCTGGATGGAAGCATTATTCAAAAAAATATAATGGCTTGTCTTATGGTATAAATCTTAACAATAATTTCAATAAAAACACCCTATTTTTCTTATGGGCTGGGCAAGATAGTGTACTTCATGCACTTGGAGGAACTAATCCACAAAGCACTACAATGAGTACTTCAAATTCATCAAGAATAATTATTGATCCTTATATTTCATTTGTTACTGAAAAT
>TARA_B110000027_G_scaffold133966_1_pt1 | contig 17359 bp, 15 predicted proteins | sample TARA_B110000027 | Tara Oceans TARA_B110000027 (sample SAMEA4397101) | marine metagenome | biome: Polar Biome; feature: [SRF] surface water layer (ENVO:00010504); material: water (ENVO:00002006), including particulate matter (ENVO:01000060) such as... | depth 5 m
CAGTACCCACTGGAACTGTGCTTTTATCTACAATAACTTTATACTCTTTTATTTTTTCTCCAATTAATTTAGACACATTAAGTACATATGATAAATCGGCAGAACCGTCTTCATCTTCAGGAGTAGGTAAGGCTAAAAAAATAATTTCACCATGTTCCAATCCTTCATCTAATGATGTTGTAAACTGTAAACGATTGGCTTTGATATTTCTTTCAAATAGCACATCTAAATGAGGTTCATATATAGGAACCGCACCGTTTCGCATTTTATCTACTTTATCTTTATCTATATCAACACAAATAACTTCATTCCCTGTTTCGGCTAGACAAGTTCCTGTTACCAAACCCACATATCCTGTTCCTATTACTGATATTTTCATTAACTAATATTCTTTTAAAATCTTAAAATTATTTTGCAAAATACAATATACTCTTCTTTTATTAGCTGTTATCGGTATTAGATTCTTTTAATTCTGAGCTTGTTAAAGCGGTATTATTTATTAAGAGAATCACCAAAATAAACCCAACATAATATGCTCCTACTTGCCTATGAAAATAATTTTCCGCCAAGCCAAATAAAACGAAGGTTATAAGCAAAGCTGTTGGGAAATATTTTTTTTGGTTTTTAATAAATAAAAACAAAAGGATTCCTATAAAAAGCAACAAACTTATTGGGCCAGCACTAATATAAAAATCAATATATTGATTGTGGGTATTGAATCTTTTATTTATAAAATTTTGTTTGGTTGCATTATCTTCTATTTCGCTGTTATAACAAGACAATAATCTATTTTTGGTTTCTTTAAAACCAATACCAAAAAGCCCTATAGAGCCTTCATCCGAAATTTTTGAAACACAATCCCAAATTACTGCTCTATAACCTAATGGGAGGGTTGACTCGGTATAAGTAACTTTAAAAACATCTCTACTCTCCTGAAGCAGATCCTCAAAAGCAGATTGATATTTTAAGTGACCTGTAATAAATATTGCGATAAGGACAACGCTTGTAATTAAAAGTCTAAGTTTTTTATCCTTGCCGTAAAATTGCCTTAAAACAATTAATACAAATAAAATAACTAAAGCAGTTATAGACATAACCAACAATAAGTATAAAATATTTACGATGATACTAACGAAATAATATTTGTTATCTGGGTGGTACTCTTTTGTTAATGATCGATAAGAAATCAATATACTTAACACACATAATAGACCTACATAAATTCTATCTATTAAAAGTGCGTCTACTGTTTCTTGAAAGAAAGCAATGGTTACCTCAGAATTTTGATTGATTAAAATTAAAAACTGAATAAATGTATAAACCATTGCAATAAATGAAGAAAATATTATTGCTTTTTTTAATTTTTTAAAATCTGCAATGGGCAGATATAATATTACAATCCCAATTGGGATTATCATGGTTTTAATGTATCCAAAATCTTGTTCAAACCTACCCTGGAATAGTGAGTTAGCAAGCAGAAAAACTATAAACGACACCAATAAGAGTGTGGGTTTTTTTAAAAGTTTTTTGAAATCATTTTTTGTAATTAAAAATGGGAAGGCTATAACTAGTATTGCCATTAAAATATTTGGTAATGCTCTTACATACTCATCAAAAGGAATAATGAGATATAATAAAATAAATACATAGGGATATATGGCCGTTAATAGTATTCTCATTTATACCTGTTTTTTTCTTTAATTGTTAAAATATAAGCTTTTGAGCCTTATGTTATTGTTCAAACTAGAATAGCTTTAAGGCTAAAATAATTGTTTATGCATTCTTTATACAAGAAAGCATATAGTTTTCATAGGAAGTATTAATTTTATTCCAATTATATAATTTGTTGATTTCTTCGATATTCGCTTCCGCAAAAGAGTCTTTAAAAGAAAAGTATGTGTCTTTATTAAGAATGGCTTCTATATCCTCAGAAGTATCGAAATACTTAGCTTGATTTTGTAAAACACTTTTATTGAAAATATTATTATTTGCAATAAGCAAAGCACTAGAGGACATTGCTTCTAGTAATGAAGGGTTCGTGCCACCTACAGAGTGCCCGTGAAAATAATACCTTGAAAAGTACCTTACATTATTTAAATTATCCTGATTATAGTTAGCTCCTACAAATCTTATTCTTTTGTCCTTAGAATATTTAATTTGTAACTTTTTACCGTAATCATTTAATGATCCAAAAATTAATAAATCATAAGATGTTCCAGATGCATGATATCCTTTTATAATAGTTTCTATATTATTTTCTGGTTCAAGTCGTGCTATTATAATACAATATTCATGTTTTATTACTTGATACTTAGATAAGATTAATTTATCTGGATGCAAAAATTCTGTAGCTCCATAGGCAATATATTGAGAGGTCTTATTATACTTTTGTAAAATATATTCTTGTATTCCTATGGAATCTGATATTAAGAAATTGCTCGATTTTATTGCTAATTTTTCAGCATATTTTAAAAACCTTCTTACTAAAGGAGCGTATTTTGAACGTTTCCATTCCAAGCCGTCCATATTGGTGATTATACAAGGTTTTTTGGGAAGCAACCAATGCCATATAGAACTCGAGGTGTAACCTAGTTGTAAAATAACCTCAAAATTTCTTTTTCTGGAATCCAAAATACAATTAAGGTCGTAAATAAACTGACCAACCGTGCCTATTTTATATTCTGGGTCATAACAATGAATAACAGTAACCCCTTTAAATTTACTTTCTTGATAAGGATGGTCATGTGAACTATAAACATAAACATCATGGTTTTTATTAGCTAAAAAAACCGAAAAATATTCTGCAAATTGTTCAAACCCACCATGACTATTTGGAATACCTCTTGTTCCTAATATTGCTATTTTCATTTAATCTATATGAGTTTTAATACAAGCAAAAATTTATTTTTCTAATGAAAAAACCTATGCTGACACCAAAAATAGTGAATTAACTTCTGTTCTGAATAAGCATATTCAAAAAAATAAATTTAGATAGAGTAAAAAATTATTTCTTTTATTATTACAGTCAGCCATTAAGAGTTCTAATATTATTTTTGCTATTACATTCCTTTTTTGTAAAAATAAAATACATCAAAATCAATATTAAAAAACCAAATATTTGATGTTTAAAAACCCCTGCATTAGTTATTCCCGTAAACATCATTATTATACTTATTATAAACAAATAATTTAAGCTGTTTTGACTTTTCTTTAATTGTTTTTTTCTATATAAAATAAAAGGAAATAAGTAGATATTAAAAATAAACAACCCTGCAGTAATTAAGCCATATTGAGAAGCTAAAGCTAAAAAAGTATTATGCGAATCCAAAACATGGGTGTCTTTTGACCCATAATCTGCTTTATACCTATTCCATCTACCAGGACCTATACCGAAAATTGGTTTATCCTTTATCATATTTAGTGATGTTTGAAAGTGGTTTAACCTTAAAATAAGTGATGCGTTAAATTTGTTTTCTTTAAGCACTATAATATCCCTTAGGTTTTGTTTTGTAAAATCAAATTTTTCTATTTTAAAATTATTAAAGGACAATCTTTCATTTTGAGATAAGCTAAAAATAGCAGTAATTAAAAATATTGAAAATAGACAAGCAAATAAAATTCCTTTACGTTTAGATTTTTGTTTGAATTGATAAATAATGTGTATTACTATTTCTGAAAGTAAATAAAGTAAAAGTAAAAAAAGAGCGCTACGCGTTGTTGTTAGTATAATTACAATTGTCATAACTAACACTAAAACAAGGTGTTTTTTTGATATTATTTTCCTTATTATTAAATATATGTAATAACATAATATTGCTGTTAAAACATTAGCAAAAACGTTATTGCCTAAAGTTCCGCTTGCTAATCTATTTTTATAAGCAAAAACGTAAGTGAAAAAAATTGATTCAAAAATTAAAAATAGAATTGAGATTAAAATACCAATAAAAATTTCTTTTGGGAATTTTATAATAGGAGTGTTTATAAACAATAGTAGTAGTAATAATAGATATCTTAAATGATATGAGTGAGAAAGTATTAATCCCACATCAAGTAGCGAATTATTTTCAAAAACATTAATTACAATTGAAAGGGTAAGGAAAAATATAAAAACATAAACTATTTTTCTTCCTGTTGCTTTAAAAACTAAAAATCTAGCGCTTATATTATCCCAATATCTAAAAAGTCCAAATATTAAAAAAATATCTATATGTGTGATCATTGGAAAATAGACTTCCTTTATATCAATCGGAGAAGAAATAAGGATACTTGGGAAAATATTATCTATACTCGCCGGTAAAGCAAGAATATTAAAAACCATTAAAATGGTAAACCATTTAAAACTTTTAGCCGCTAAAATAAGGGTTGTAAAAAAGATCGTTATAGATACCGCTTCGATCCAACTAAAATTTTCTAAGTATAAAAAATTTGGATTTTTTATACCTAAAAAAGAAATGACCGTAATTCCTGCATAAATAATTATTAAAATAATTATTAATAAGTAATTATTCCATAGAAATAAATTGTGTTTTTTCATATAAGATAATTATATAGGGGATTACTATAAAATCAAATTTGACAAATTGTAAACCATTGATTTGTAACACTAAAATTTAATATGGTTTTGTCTATCGCTAAATAAATATTCTCCAAAAGTATCCGTTTTAATTCTTAGAGAATATTCTAAATGTATTTTAAAATATCTATAAAAGTAATGTTTTTTTGAACAACTTATTTTTTTAAATTGTTTAAATAAATTATGCTTATCAATCATTTTTAATCAGAAATAGTTAAATCTAATTCGCATAGTTTATGCAATATATAAAACCGAAAGAAAATGAGGACCTCCATTTACGGTTGGTATTTCAGAATTTTAATACCTATTATTAAGCGCTCTAAAGATATTTTTTGTTACTTTGTTAAACAGTACAAAACCTATTGCCAAAATTATAATTAATAAATGTTTTATACCCTTAATTAATTGTTATGACAAAAAAAGAACATCTAGATAAATTTGGTTGGATACTAATAAAAAATGTTTTTGATGAAAAAGAAATCAAAAACTTTAGAGAGTATGCAGATAAAGATAAAGATCATAAAGGAGATCTTTTATCCAGTAACTCTCTTTCAAAGGTGATTACGGAGACTAGAATTATAGATTTGATGAAAGATTGCTTAGGAAGTAAAGAGTTGTTTTATTTTGGTGATAGCACCTTTACTATTGACAGTAAGGGATCTGGATTTCATAAAGACTCCAGAGATAGAAAGAAAAAAAACAGTAAGGAATATAAAGATATAGACTATTCCCTATTAAGGCTTGGAGTATACTTACAAGACCATACTAGTCATTCAAAAGGTTTATGTTTAAGGTCTAAATCTCATTTATATCAAAGTGTTCATAAAGGAAAAATAATTAATGTAAAAAGTGAAGTGGGTGATGTTGTTGTATGGAAACTTACTACAACCCATTCTGCTAATGCAGGCGTAATTTCTTCAATCCCTAATATTCCTTTTCATCCTTTTATTACAAAATTTATTCCTGACTTTTTAAAACAACCATATATAAGTCCAAGAATGGCTTTATTTGCGACGTTTGGTTTAGAAGATGACTATTCAAAATTATATATCGAGTATTTTAAAACCAGAGCATATGCTGTGAATGTAATGAAGAATTCCCAGTATCATAAAGACAATATATCCAAAATGGAGAATGAAGGCGTTAAAGTTTTAAAAGACTTTGATTTGGACTCCATCGATATGGATAATTTAAATGATAAGTTCGTTCAAATCTAATTTTAACACGACTTTCTACGATTCAAGTTCTTTTTTGGCGGGTTGAGTGTCCCCCAATAAAAATAAGGATGTAAAAAATGCAAAACTAAAGATTCCCCATTGCCTCATAAATATGGAGTCTGTAATGGCGGTGACTGCAGCTATGGCAATCCAAAACAGCGCTAAATAGTATCGCTCCTTTAAAAAACGTCTTGCTGGAAATAAAAAAACTAGTAGCAATCCTACCATACCAAAAATCCCATATTGCATTAAAGTTTGAAGGTATTGGTTGTGCGAATTGTAATTTTCTTTAACCGGAACGATCAATTCTCTTTTTTTATATTCTTCTACAAGACTTATTTGACTTTGTTTTTTTCCCAATCCTATTACTGGGTTTTCTTTTGAAACCTTAATCGCGTTTTCCCAAATAGAAAACCTAAGTGATTTACCTGAATAAAAATTTCCAGTTTGGTTTACTTTTAATATTCGGTTTTTAACTATTGGATTTTGTATTGCAATAAAAAAAGCGATGACCAAAACACCTATCATGATAAATAATTTTTTTAAAGAAATTCTTTTCTCCAGTATTAAAAAAATAGGCATTAAGATTACCAAACATACTATGGCATTTCTTGCTGCCAACAGAAATATACTTACAGATAGCACAAAAAAAGTGGCATAATAGAAAGCTTTGTTTTTAATAAGAGCGTTATAATGATTTAAAATAAGTAGCGCAAAAACATAATAAAATGCTAGGTATATTGGCTGAAAACTAAAAGGTTCTGAGAGCAAATTATATGTAAAATACCAAATATTTATTCCATCTTCAGGTATTATAAAGCCTCTATAAAACGCATATATCAAATTTATGATTGAATTAAATAGACAGCCAAATACAAATGTTATTAATATTATTGGGATGTGTTTTCTTAATTTTTTCATTTGAAAGCCTATGGCTAAGGGCAGCAATAAGAAAGCAAAATCACTTTTTAAATAATCGGTAAACGCATATTCAGGTTCAAGAGTTAATTCCCTAATAAACATTATTAAAAAGAAAATTATCAAAGGATAATTCATGTCTATTTTATCAAATTGAACTTTTTTATTAAGCAATTCTTTAATTGTTATAATAAAAGCAACTGCTATAAATAATACAAAAGCAATTGAATTTACAGCAATACCCAAGCAAAAAGAAAATGAGAGAAGTATGGCGCTCCATTGCAGTATATCTATATTTTTAAATAAATTAAACATTTTCATTTTCAAAATACATTTTATTAGAAACACATAAACAAAATAATAGTAAGCCAGCTATCTGATGTTTAAAAAACCCAGCATTAGAAATCGCAGCAATACCCATTGTAACACTTATTACATATAATAACGTTAAAGGAGTTGGCTTCTTGATGTTAATCTTCTTGATTAGCCTATATGGGTAAAAAAAGACTACATAGCCAAAAAGAAGGCCCAAAATAATACCATATTGAGATAATAATGCAAAATAATCATTATGTGGGTCTAAAAGAACTTTATCAATACTATAGTTATAACTATATTTATTTTTGTACCTATTCCATCTCCCCGCTCCAATACCAGTTAATGGGTTTTCCTTAATCATGTTTATAGAAGAATCAAATAGACTTAATCTTGTAACCAGAGAGTTGGTTTCCCAAGATCTCTCAATATCAAATATCTTTTGAGCCGTATTTTTTGAAAAATCAATATCTATTTTTTCCATTAAATAACTGTGTGAATATCTATCAGGAATCATCTCTTTATTATAAAAATGAAGGTATGTAAGGATTAATAAAACTCCTACGAAGCCTAATTTTAGTAATTTTGAAAACAACTTTTTTGGGTTCTCAGTAATATTTAAAAATAACAAGCTTAAAAAAAGACTTACAAAGGCTCCTCTTGTTCCAGAGCCAATCATAATTATTACAGCTATTATCAAACCAAAAACGCCCAATATCTTATTAATGCTTTTATTCTTAAGTAAATAAATAATATAAACCGCTATAGCGGAAGTTATATTTGCAAAGGTGTTTAAGGCTAGACTTCCACTAGACAACCTATCCAGTCCATTTAACTTTGTATTAATATAAGCCTCTATAAGGAGAAAAATAAGACATAAAACAAAGCTTATTACAATTTGATTTTTATACTTTTTTATATCGAACAGTTGAACTAAAAAAAGAAACAAAATAAAATATCGGATATGATATGAATAAGCTAGCAATAGATTAAAGTCTAAAACATCTTGAGATTTAAATATATTCGTTATAAAAACAATTATAAATAATAGTATAAATAACTTTATTGGAATAGTTAATTTAAATGCAGGGGTTTTAAATTTTAACTTAAACAGTTTTAAAATTATACCTAATAACAAATAAATATCTATTCTTGTTATTAATGGGAAAGCTGCAATACCTTTATCACTTGGATTGGTTATTAAAACGCTTGGGAATATATCGTCAATCGGTGATGGGAAAGCTACTACCACAAAGATTAGTAAGCTGAAGTAGTACTTTTCATTTAATATAGCAAGAGTACACGTAGCAAGGAAAATAAATAAAGATGGTATTGTTAAATTTCCAAAATTATTATATGACAATTCTCCAAAAACACCGAATAAAGAAGACAAACCAAAACATATATATATAAATAATAAAAAGACAAATACTCCTATAGTAAATACTTTATTTTCTAACAGAGATGTATAATTACTCATTGTATGTCTTTTTAATAAATTATTGTAGTATTAATTCATTAATATATTTAGACAAATTAAACGACTCTAAATAGGGGTCATAGTTCCCATTCATTTCTTTAGGAGTTGCCATAAGGGAATGGTAATCTAAATATATATTTGGCTTAAACAATTTGTCTATTTCCTCATTTGAAAAGGTATGTGTAGCATTGTTATATTGTAAGCCAATTTCCTTAATCTCGATAGTTTCCTGACTTCTGTTTTCACCCAAATCTATTCTTATGCGATTTGGATAAGCGTCTTTATCCAAAATAAAGCTCACTTTTTGAAACGAATTACTGCCTTTTATTTTTTTTCTAATACTTTTCTTAGAACTAAACGTATTTGTTTCACGATTATCAAAATAAAGTTCTAACACATCATCCTGTACTATTTTTAACTCTATATGAACAATTAACTGATTCTCAATTCCATTTTTATTTATATTATTATTACAAGAAAAAATAATTATCAGAAGTAATAAAGAGGTTAAAATATTTATAAATCTCATATTTTATATTCAATTATTCATGTTTTAACACGATACATTTTACTGTAAAAAGTGTGCTTTTATTAAAAATAAATTCGTTTTTTAAGAATCATCACATTATGTATTCCCAAATCATAGCTTATTTTCAATTTGTAAATATAGTATTTTTTGATGTGTTAATTTCTATATAAAAATACCCTCAACTAATTTTAATTACATAGTTTATTAATCTTATCTGAGTTATATATTTTTCTTTAAAAGAGGTGAAAATATACCTTATAAGATGGTGCTTAAATTTTACACTTAAAATCTTATTATTTTAATATTTAAAAATTTGAACACATGTTCTATATCTTTAATTATTTTCATTTTATCATTTAAATAACAAATTATATCATAACCCTGAGGGTCCATTAATTTAATATTTACTAAAGCAGAAGAATAATAAGAATATATTGAAGAAATTTTTAAATCCTTAATTAAAGCCTCAACAGGACTGGTTATGTCCAGTTCTTGATAATTAATATTATGTTTTTTGGCAATGTTAGCAAAGGCTTCTTTATCCTTTTTATGATGTGTTAAAAAAGATGAATGACCTTTGTAATATACAACTGCAGATTTTCCAGAATTTTTTATAATAGTCTTTAAAACCCTCTCGTAAAAATCTTGCAAATTGTTAATGGGGCCTCCTAAAATTAGGTAGGCATCCTTTTCTTTAGGGGTCTTTTTAATTTTACTTGAAAAAGGCAGTTCTACTATTTTGTTTATAGGGCCTTTTGTTAGCGCTTTTAAAGGGCTATAAATTTTTTCTATTTTATCAGAATTATAAGGTAATATGTTTTTTACATAATGGTATTTAAAACCTAAAGTATACCCTAATAAAATTCTTTTTAGATGATACAATCTATAGCTTTCTTGATAATCATAAAAATATAGAATTCCTTCATAATAAAAGTTTACCTTAATTTTATTCTTTAATTTTTTACTGAAAAAAACGTAGTTTGCTATAAATCCTCCTACATGAGGCATAAAAAAGTTAGTTATATCTTTTTGACTAACAAGCTCATCTATTCTGTTTTTAATAGTTTTTAATTGCTTAACAGTATTAATGGTTTGTCTAGAGGATAAACTATTTAACAATTCTACCTCTGAATACTCGTTTAATTCGTCACAATTTAAATTCGAATGAATAATACAGAATTTTAAATTATTAGAAAACCCAAGATGTTTTATAATTATTGTAGCATAGTAAAGTTGAAAAGGAGTTTGACAAATAAATATGTTCATATTTTTAGTTTATATTTTCTCCAATAATAATATTTTATAATAAACATTATAAAAAAAGCAATAAATTGAGCTATAGCCGCCCCTAAAACACCATAAATAGGAATTAATATAAAACTGAAAACAATATTAAATATAAATCCTAAAATTGTAGCTTTTAATATATCTATATCTCTTTTATAGGTATATAGAGCATAGTGTGTTATATATGAAAAACAATATAACATTGTTGAAAATAATAAAATTATATAAGACAAAATGTTATCGAAAAGGATCGTTTTATCTAAATACATCAATAGAGGATAAATAAATAGAATAGACAATACCAAACCAATTGTGGTAAATTGAAGTGTTTGTTTTTTAAACAACTTAAGCATGATTATAAACTTTCCGTTTTCTGAATTTTTACTTTCTATCAAACGGGGGTATTGCTCAATAATAACTATAGTTTGAACAAACACAAACAAAATATTAGCAATGCTTGAGAAAAAAGTAAATATTCCTACTTCTTTTGTGGAAAAATAATACTCTAAAAAATATCTTCCTGAAAATTCTATAACTTTATATAGAATTGTTCCAACAAAAAAGGGGAAAGCTATTTTTACTCCTTTTTTAATCCAATCAACATCAACACCTTTTACCCATTTAAAATTAATATATTTAAATCCAAAAAGAACGGAAAGGGCTGCTCCTATTGACCAGAAAATAAAAAGAGATTCCATCTTTGGCTTTACACTTTGAAACTCCCAAAACAAATATAATAATGCAATCCATATTCCTGATCTAATAAATAACACAATAGTTGCAGAAACTGTTTTCTTTAAAATGATTAAAACTCTATAAATCTCCTGAGATAAATGTTCTGAAATTGTTATTAAATAAAATAATATAATATATTCAAAATCAATAAAACCTGTTTTAAAAATATAATAGGCCAATGGAAGTACTATTAGATAACAAAAAAAATAAAATAATAATTGATGTTTAAAATAAAAATTAAATTCTTTTGCAGCATCTTTTAGCATTTCTCTTGCACTAAAGGAAAAGAAATCAAAACCTACAATGAAAGTCATAATTATTATTGTGCTTTGAAATAAGCCAAAAATCCCATAATCTTCAATACTAAGTTTCTTTATAACAAGTATAGATAATAAAAATTTTAAAGCTATAGTAATAGCTCTCAAAACAAGGTTTATTGACCTTTCGGTAAGAAAATGTTTCATTCCATTTTAAATATTATAATCCTTTTTTAACAAAGAAATAATAAAGGAGTCCCAATACCTACCATCTTCAAAACAATTCTCTCTTAAACGCCCATCTTCTTTAAATTGATTTGTATTTAAGAAAAAATCAAGTTTTTTGGTGTCAAATTCATATAACTCCATCCAGATTTTATTAAGATTTAAGTTATTAAATCCGTACTCAATTAATAATTTTGAAGCTTCACTAGCAGTTTCATTATTTCCAATATACATTTCATTTTCCCCTATATAAAATGAAAAATCTCCAGATCTATTAATCCAATTAACATATAATATCCCTGCTGCTCCAATGGGTTTGTTGTCTTCTAATCGCACTATAGTAAACATAAAATTAATATGTTTGGTGTTTTGGAGGTGCTCAAACCACTTTTCTTGATCAGATATAGATAATTCTCTAACCTCTCTAAAGTTTCGTCTAAAATTAATAAGGTTTCTCCAATCTCTAAAGAATGGAAGGTCTTCTTTTTCAACTGCTCTAAGTCCTATAATTTCACCTTTTATCATAATACTATACTTTTTTGTGTTATATGTTCTCCAGACTCCATATTAGTGTTTAATGATTTTCCTATTAAACTATGTATATCATAAGGGTGAATACCTCTTTCAGAAACAGGTCTTAACGCTATTATATCATTATTTGTTAATATATGTCCTTTTTTTAAATTTTTATTGACTCTTAGGCATCTTCTTTGAACAATTTGAGATTGAGCTTCATTTGCCTCTACTCTTTTTACACCATCCCCAAGAGCACTTAATAGTTCATAAGATCTATCAACCATACTTCTCCAAGTTTTAGGATTCATTGCAAAAGAGTGATCAGGACCATCTTGATGATTATCATCAGTAAAATGTTTTTCAATAACACGAGCCCCTAATGTGATTGCTCCTAGTGTAGTTGCATGTCCATGAGTGTGATCTGATAGTCCTAAAACTACTTGTGGGTAATCGCTTTTAAATTTATTTAAAACGTTTAAATTACAATATTTAAAATTATCATTAGACCCTGTATAGTTTGTATTGCATTGCATCAAAACAATATTTTTAGTTTTTGATAAAGCTAAATCCATAACCCTTTTAACGTCTTCATCGCTTGACGCTCCTGTTGCAATAAGTACTGGCTTATTTTTACCTATTATATAGTCAATAATTTCTAACCAAGAAATATCACCAGAACCAATTTTATATAAATCTACATATGGATCTACTTGATCTACAGACTCAAAATCGTAGGGGCTTGTAAAGTAATCTATTCCTACTTTAGTACATTCAGCTTTTAAAATTTTTGTCCAATCTTTAGATATACTAGCATCTTCATATACTTCAAAAATTGATTTTTTCCATTTAGATTGATGGGATAGCTTTCCTTTCATTTTATCAAAACCTAGTTTACTAACTATCTTATCGGCTTGAAAGTTTTGAAATTTTGCAGCATCAGCGCCAGATTCTTTTGCTAAAAGTATGAGTTTTTTGGCTTTATCTAATGATCCATTATGGTTAGCACCTATATCTGCTATAAAATATAAAGAATTATCATTTACAATTTTACTCCCTAACTTAATACTATTCATTATAATTTATTTTAAAATCTTTTATGGTTTGGTGTAAGTTTGGCAATACTGTCTTACTAAGGTTTTGATAGTATGAAGAATCTAAAGTTTGATCTGTACTTCTTTTTGCTCTATCTTTAAAGTCTGTTATTTTTCCTTTTTTAATCAAATTTACAGGTAAATTAAATTGCTTTAACAACTCAATACCAAAATCATATTTCGTACAAATTTCATTACCGCCAATATGAAGTGTTTTTCTTGAAAACATTTCGTTATTACTAATAATCTGATTTATATTTTCTGCTAAATTCCAAATTGAAATTGGCGTAAAAAGAACATCTGCAAATAATGATATTTCTTCTTTGTTTTTAACAGAATTAAGTATCCACTCTGCGAAACCGCTTTTTGTTTTATTTAAATTAGACCCCACTATTGTTGTTCTTATAATAGTATAATTCAATTTAGAATTTGTTAAGAAAAACTCTCCTAACTCTTTCGATTTGCCATAAACACTATTGGGGGATGCGCAATCTTCTTCTTTACTCATATGAAGTTCTGCAGGAAAAACAGCATCTGTAGAAATATAAATTACTTTTGTATCTAAATTAACAGCATCTGTAATTTTTTTTACAGATATCCCATTTATTAAAAATGCCTCTTTTGGATTTAAATCACAATAATTACCATTAGTTAGGGCGGCACAATGTATTATTAAATTAGGTTTTGACCATTTAATTAAAGTTTCATAGCTAGGTTCTTTTAAATCAAAACTTGTATAATTTTTAAAAAAACTTAGTCCTTTTTCACTTGAACCTGTAGAGAAAACTTCATATTCTTTTTGAAAGTGTTTTACCAATGTAGCGCCTAACATTCCAGTAGCACCAGTAATAAGTAATCTCATTGACATAAATTAAATATTCTGTTTATTTTTTATTTGAAATTTAAACTCTGCTACTTTCCAATCTTCTATGGTATCAATATCTTGAGCTTCCATTTCACTTATCTCTAAAGAACCCGTATTATTTGTCCATAACTTTTTTTCTTTTATTAATTTTTCAACATAAAACCAATAGAATTGTCCAGCATCATGGTAAATCTGTCTTAAATCTTGAGACCTTGTGTTTAAGTATTCCGGAGAAATCATATCCATTTTATTATTCTCATCTAATATCAAGCCTCTTTGAACAGGATAACTATACTTTAAAACAGGAAAAACACAATCATATTTTGAGTCTTTTAAAAATTTATAAAACTTCTGGAGTCTTTCTGGAGTGACAAACAGGGCTGTTGGATATATACAACAAGCATAATCAAAATTTATTCCTTTATCACTATAATCACTTATAACTTCCTCAATTACTTCAAATGTAGTAGCAAAATCATTGGCTTTTTCTTTACTTCTAAAAAAAGGAACTTTAGCTCCTAATTGAATTGCAAGATCTGCAATTTCTTTATCCTCTGTAGAAACCATAACTTCATCAAACAAATTACTTTTTAAAGCTGTTTGAATAGAATAGGCTATAATGGGCTTTCCTAAAAAATCTTTAATGTTTTTTCTTGAAATCCTTTTACTTCCACCTCGAGCAGGGATTATTGCTAATCTACTCATAAGTTATAATTTAAAAGATATGTCTACATGCTCTTTAATTAATCTTCTTAAGCCTTCTACAGTTTCCCATTCAGAATTGTTTTCTGAGTTATAACTAAACCCTTGAGGGACTCTTATTGCATTGAACATATTTAGGTATTCTTTTAAATCCCACATATGTGTGGTAGGAAGAATAGCATAGTATTTTCCTAAATCATAAGTGTAAAAGGAATCTGAAGGGGTTATCATTTCCTCATGTACTTTTTCTCCTGGCCTAATTCCTACTATAGGTTTTTCACATTCTGGTCCAATAGCTTCGGCAATGTCCATGATTTTATATGACGGAATTTTTGGAACATACAATTCCCCTCCCCACGCATTTTCTAAAGCATACATTACCATATCTACTCCTCCTTTTAGAGAAATATTAAACCTCGTCATATTAGGATCTGTAATAGGAAGCTTACCTTCTTCTTTCTTTTTATTTATAAAAAAGGGAATTACCGAACCATTAGAGCCCATTACATTACCATATCTTACAACAGAAAATCGAATTGAATTTTTCCCTTTTATATTATTTGCAGCAATAAATAATTTATCAGATGTTAGTTTTGTTGCTCCATATAAATTAATTGGGGCACAAGCTTTATCTGTGGAAAGCGCTACAACTCGTTTAACATTTGTTTTTAAACAAGCATCAACAACATTTTCTGCGCCTCCAATATTTGTTTTAATACATTCGTCCGGATTATATTCAGCAATATGTACATGCTTCATTGCTGCAGCATGAATTACATAATCAATATCTTGAAAAGCTCTAATTAATCTTTCTTTATCTCTTACATCTCCAATAAAAAAACGGATTTGTGGGTGTTCTTGTGTAGTGAACTCCTGAGCCATTTGAAACTGCTTTTGCTCGTCTCTTGAAAAGATTATTAATCGTCTTATTTCTGGATATTTCTTTAAAATATGCCTTGTTAATGCTTTGCCTAATGATCCTGTCCCTCCAGTTATTAAAATTGATTTGTTATTAAAATCTAGCATTTATTTATTTAATTAATTAATCTATCTATTATATGGTAATCATTCAAAAGTGTCAAGCATTTGTTTTTATTCACTCTCAACACTATATGCTACTTCTTTTAGGTATAGGTAACTATGCCTAGCAAATGCTAATAATAAAAATCCAAGAACAAATACAAAAGGATAGAAAATAAATTTATTACCTAATATTCCTGGTTTTTCGTTTAATAGTCTAGGTTCGTTCATCATAACTATAATATTATCAGAGACAACTAATTCTTCTCTTATCTTTTCGTTGTCCAATAAAAGTTCAGTTTTTTTATTTAGAATCCCATGAATATTAAAGTTTTTATCCACAACAAAAGTTTGATCAGAAGGTGATGAAAGAGATTCATTCTTACTATACAGCTTTATTACAGTGTCAATTTGACTAATTACCTTTTCATTGCTTATTATTCTATCTTCCATATTTTTAATACCAACGTTCCTTACTTTTCTTAAAAGTTCATCGTTGTTAAAAAAATTAATGATTTTGGCAATGGTCTCTTCATTTGCATTTGACAATAAGGAGAACTCTAAATTATGGTACTTATACTCTGTTGTAAAGGTTTCTGAGACGTTTATCTCATTATCTTCAAAATCAAGATTTTGAAGCAATCCATCAAGATTACGGTAAGTTTGCTCATATTTATCCACAATGTCCTTTAAATTAATCAAAGGAGTTAGTTCCATATCTTTAACTTCTAAAGAGTTGATGTTAAACCCTATTTTTGTAAAGAATAAAGAGTCTTTTTCTTTTATTTTTTCATTAAATAATTCTACTTCACTATACAAGTAGTTGACCGCATCAAAATTAACTCTTAAAAGAACTGTGGCTTTTTGTAAAGGTTTATTATTATTTTGAGTAAAATATCCTAAAACAAGACCTAGTAATATAAGTCCTAACACTGTTTTCCAATTTCTAAAAATAAAATCTAATGCGTTAAAAAATAATAAAAGCCATTTTTTAAAAATATTTTTAAAAATTTGAATAATTTTAAGTAAATCTAGTTCATCTTTATTATCTGTCGCCATACAACTTTAATTTAATTAACTTTTTGTATAAGAAATTTAAGGCTCTCTCTCCAATCTATTAATTTAATAGTTAAAGATTTTTTGTTTTTAGAGGTCTCTAATACGCTAAACTCGGGTCTTACTGCAAAGGTACGGTAATAGTCTGTTTTTGCAAGATTTGTTTTATTTAATTGGTTGGTTTGAATTAAAATTTCTTTTGCAAAATCATACCAAGTTGCCTCTCCAAGGTTGCTGTAATTATAAATACCATAGTTCTTGCTATTAACTTTTAGTATTTGGAGTATCGCTTTTGCTAAATCATTAGCGTTGGTTGGAGTTCCTGTTTGTTCAGTGGTAACTGTTAGCGGTTTTCCCTCTTTTGCAAATCTCAAAACGGTATTATAGAAATTATTCCCGTATTGTGAGTATAACCAAGAAGTTCTTAAAATATAATATGCTTCACAAATATCTTGTACATATTGTTCACCTTTTAATTTAGAGGCGCCATAAACATTTAATGGGTTGGTTGTATCTTCTTCTAAATAAGGAATCCCTTTTTTACCATCAAAAACGTAATCTGTAGAAACCTGT
>TARA_B110000027_G_scaffold14230_1_pt1 | contig 17345 bp, 12 predicted proteins | sample TARA_B110000027 | Tara Oceans TARA_B110000027 (sample SAMEA4397101) | marine metagenome | biome: Polar Biome; feature: [SRF] surface water layer (ENVO:00010504); material: water (ENVO:00002006), including particulate matter (ENVO:01000060) such as... | depth 5 m
AGCAGATAATCAATTGAAAAACCTAGAGTATCAATTAGCCAAAACTACCTTTCAACAAGCATTGGATATTAAAAGTGGTGAAAAATATCCTACCGATAAAATAACTTTTATTGATAATAAATTAAAAGAAATATCTGATGCTAAAAGTGATATGGAACAAGCTGTAAAAGCTTATCAAGCAGAAATACTTAAAGCAGATGCTTTATTTAATGAAGATAATTTTGAGGATGCTTCTTTAAGCTACCAAGCAGCTAAAAAAATTAAAAATGATGAGAGCTACCCAGATCAAAAAATAAATGAAATAAAAATAAAATTAACCCATATAGCAAACCTAGAAAAAGAGTCTCAAAAGAAATATTTAGATTTTATTAAAAATGCAGATGGTAGTTTTAAAAGTCAAAATTGGAAGTTGGCCAAACAGTTTTATAACAATGCATTATCGATAGATGAAAGTCAAGAATATCCAAAAAAACAGTTGGAAATTATTGAACAAAAAATTCTTGATGAAGAATCTTTAATGGCTGAATCAAAAGAGAAATTAGAAAAGTTTAACTCTTTAATAACCCAAGGAGACAAATCTTTAAAAACTGAAGACTTTGATGTTTCCAAATCAAAATATAATGAGGCTAAAGAGCTTTTTCCAAATAATTCCACTGTAGATCAAAAGCTAAAGCATTTAAATTATCTAATTGAAGAAAAGTTAAAATTTAATCAAACTGATAGTTCCTTTAAATTATTAATTGCCCAAGGTGATTCTTTTAGAGATAATGAAAAATGGGAGGATGCTAAAGATAAGTACAGAATGGCCATTAAAATAAAATCTTTAGATACTTATCCAAAACAACAAATTGATTTAATTAATATTAAGATTTCAGAATTATCCAATTCAAATATCCAGACCCAGTATGAAGAACTAATCAAGTCTGCAGATAAATTGTTTTTAGAATTATCATACGATGAGGCAATGAAAAAATTTGATGGTGCAAACGAAATATTACCTAATGAATCTTATCCGATAGAAAAAATCAGAGAGATTAAGAGATTAATTATTGAAAAAGAGACTAAAGACAACGAGTACCAAACTTTAATTAATCAAGCAGATAAAGAATTTGATTCTGAGAGCTGGGAAAAGGCGTTGAACCACTATGTTTCTGCAAAAAACATTTATGACATGGACCATCCTATTAAAAGAATTGAGGAAATTAATTTAAAATTAGCCGATTTAAAGTCCTTGAAAGATCAAAAAGCATCAAAAAGAAATCAATACGATGAAATAATTAAAAATGCAGATCAACTTTTCCAAGAAAATAACCTACTTGAGTCTCAAACCAAATACCAAGAAGCACTAAAATTATTTGGCAATGAATACTATCCAAAAAAGAAACTATCTGAAATTAAGATTAAATTGGAAGATATTCAGTCCCAAGATGAGGTAGAACAGAACTATAATAATATGATTTCTAGAGCCGATGCTTTAAGAGATGAAAATAAATACCAAGAAGCTAAAATAGTTTATCAAAAAGCAAAATTTATTATTCCTCAAAACCCTTACCCCAATGAACAAATAGTAATTATTGACCAAGCTTTAAATAAACAAGACCAAGATAATTTAAAAATAGAGTACGATGAAGTGATTAAAATTGCTGATGAGAATTTCAACAGTAAAAAATACGATGAAGCTAGAAATTTCTACAAAAAAGCGAAGGAAATTAATTTTACAAATGATTATCCAACCCAAAGGTTAGTCGAAATTAATCAATTGTTATCTGATCTTGCCTCCAAAGAAAATGATGAAAAACAAAATCTTGCCTCCAAAGAGAAATACGATGGTTTAATTCTAAAAGCGGAGGATGCCAAAACAAATAATCAATTAAGTAAAGCAAAACAATATTATCTTCAGGCTAGTAAAATTATGCCTAATGATCCTAATCCAAATACAAAAATATTAGAAATAGAAAAGTTAATTGTTGAACAGTTTGGAAATAAGTCCAGAGAAAAATACGATGATTTCGTAGCAAAAGCAGAAAAGTTTTTTAACGATAAGAATTTTGATAAGTCTATAATCTATTATAGAAAGGCATTGTCTGTTCTACCAGAAGAAACTATTCTAAAAGAAAAAATAAAGCAAGTGTCTGAAGCCAAATTAATTGCTCTTAACAATCTAGAGAAAAAAAACCAGTATGATTTATTAATTAAACAAGGTAATAGACATCTCTCTTCTAAAAGTTATTCTTTGGCAATTGAATCTTTTCAAAATGCTGCAAAAATCAATCCTCAAGGTGAAATGCATAAAGATAAAGTAGTTGAAATTAATAAGCTTATGGATCAAGATGCATCAAATGGTTTATCTAGCAACCAATCTGTTTTAAATAGTTATAGCTTAATGTATGGTAAAGAAGTTTCTGGAAAATACAGCGAAGACCAAATAGATAGAATGTTGGGTTCTGAAAAATCAGACGATTTTGAAAAAATGGGAATTGAAGCTGACTTTAAAAAGAATGTTGCCGAACAATTTGCCATTAAAAATAGATCTAAGCAAGAATTAAAAACAAGTCTTCAAAACGATCAAATAAGTGTTTTTTATAAAAATATTCAGAAAAGCTTTGAAAACAGCAACGATTCAAGGTGGAATAATATTCCTAAAGTTGTGGATTACAAAGAAATGAATATGTCTAATCTGAATGAGATTTATTTATTTTCATTAGAAAACACAACAAGAAACTTCAATAAAATTGAAACACAAAATCAATTACTTGAAAATAAAGAAGTTTTTAGATCAGAAATAATTGCTAAAAACGATTTATTGACCGGAAAGTTTTTTGACAATAAATCTGTCAACGATTTGGAATGGGTTAATCGGGGAATTTCAACTACTTATTCAAATTCTATAGAAAATGAATTAATATTGACCGATTTTGAAATTGAAAATATTGCTAGATTAAGTAACAGAGACCTTTTAATCGATAAAATAGATAGCTACAAAGAAGATCTTTTGATTTTAAATGAAGACGAAGAAGGACATTCTGAAAATTCTACTTATAACTCTCATATTTTTACTGAAAATATGATGGGTCTTTTTAATACTAATACTTCAAATTTAGACGATACAAGACAAACTAAAATTATACCATCTTTCGGTTACTACCAAAATGATTATTTTGATAATAATTCCACAATTAAAATTAAAAGTATTAATAATAATTATAATAACTTCGAAAGTTCTCAAACTCTAATATCCAATCTTAACGAATTTGCTTTATCTGCTGACGATCCAAGAAATATCAACTCATTTAATTTAGATCATTATTTAGATAAAAAACTTTCTAAGGCTTCTATTTGGAGTGATGTAGGTATAGATAAGGTTTACAATCTTCATTTTATTAACGAGATGTATAAAGATGAGCGAAGTTTGGATAATGAGAATCATGAAGACAATAGAGTTTCCAACTCATTTAATTTGGAACTTTATTCAGATAGTTATCACTCTTCTCAAGTTCAAGTTAATAAATCCGACCTTTCTGCAGATTATTTAAATGCTCAGTATCTTGAGCAGGCTAAAGAAATTTCAATTAATAAAGCTTCTAAAATTAACATTCAAAAGTTAGCGCAACAGTTTCCTGAAGGAATTACCGAAAAAGTATATGAACGCAAGGATAGTAATGGAGACGTTTCTGAGTTAACTATTGTTAGAATTGTTGTCCGAGGAAATAAGGGCGATGAATATAAAAAAGTAAAGTCTAAATGGGGCGTGAGTTACTTTAAAAATGGAGGAGTTATCACCCAAAACATGTGGGATACAGAGACTAATTAATTTAGTTTTTAATTAGTTTTTTGGTGAATAATCTGTTCTCATTATTTTCTATTAGTAACAAATAACTTCCAGCTTTAAGATTTAATATACTAAAACTAAGTCTGTTTGGTCCACTGTTAACTAAGTCGTTGTAAAGTACTGAAACCAATTTACCTTCAATACTATAAATAGATATTTTCAAATCTAAATTACCCTCAATGGTAAAATCATAATTAACAAAGTTTTTACTTGGGTTTGGAAATAAAACTCCATCTGTAAATTTAGGTTCTAAAAATAAATATGGAATAGGCTCTCTACAGGTGTCAGATGTAGAAACGCTACTAATCCAACTACCATTACTACCAATTTTCCCAAACATTCCAGATATCCACGTTCTACAAGGATCATCGTACTTTCTTTGAATGCCACTATAATCTCCCCAACGGTCTATATTCCCACTTAACCTGTCAATAGCTCTGTCTCCTTTATGAAGTTTGGTATAACTACTGTACTTTTCTTCATTGTTCATATACATACACGAAACACCGTTCGTATCATAAATTGAAGTATAATTAAATCCAATTACACATTCCTTTTCGTTTGGATTTATTGCTGTAGAGGCAATGTTTGGATATCCAAAATCTATAATTGAATCTGATATCATTTTTGATTCTACAAATGGATTTTGGTCGTAATTGTAAATTATTCCATGGTATATACCAGCAGTTCCATAATTAGTATCCATTGAATGCTGGACAAATTGTATCCAATCCTCATCAATAATTGCCCCTAAGACTCTAGAATCATTGGTAGCTAATTCCTTGCCACTATATTGTTGCCCATTAGGACTCAAAAAATAGTGATCATCGAGACTTATTCTTTGAATTGACAATTCAGAGTTGTTGGATTTTTGACTATTCTCAATTTTTATTAAGTACAAACTATCGCTTTCTAAAGAAAAGTTCCTATTGCTCAATAAATACTGTTCTTTATCTTGTAATTCTCTTGCTCCTTTTACTGGGTGAATATTTCTAATATTTATAGAGTCGTCCTTAATGTCTGACCACAAATTAAAATTAAGTGAATCTAAACCAGAGTATCCGTTTTCTTTATCGATTTGCCAAATTATAGACTGGTTAAATCCTAGTTGCCAGCTAACACCATCTAACAATAAATTTCCGGTAATGAATAAATCATCTTCAGTGATTGAAATAGCTGGATAATCCGTCCAATGACCAGTATTTAAAGCATCCCCTGTAAGCATATAAACATTCCAGTCGTCCATAGGATTCTTAGTTGAGGAAAATGCTACACAAACATGACTATTGGCAGGTTTGTTACCAACTAGGAATACCACAATAAACCTGTCTTCTTGGTGGTCGTAAATAAACTTTGGATCGTATTTTTTTACAAATCTTAAATTGGTAAAAGTAGAGGTTAAGGAATTCAAAGTTCTACTTAATAATAAAGTGTCATTTTCTACATCATATATAATATAGGATGAGTTTATTCCAGCAATAAGAATTCCATCGTTGGAAATGGCCAAGGTATTGTCATTGGGAACTTTATTGTTATATAAATTACCCTCGAATCCGTTTTCAATAATAATGGAAGGTGTATTTTGAGACTTTCCCAAATGGTTAAACGCTTTTATTCTAGGATATTTTAATACTATTTCCTGTTTTTGAGCTATTAAAAAATCATTATATGAATTTCCGCCAGGGCTCGTCATTTGCATTGATTGAACTGTTGCTTTCCAAGAATCAAGGTGATCTCTAAGATTAATAGTACTCATTATTTTAGTGGAAGAGGTTTTCAAATTCTGAGAAAATATTCCACTGTAGGAAAGAATTACAATTAAAAAACAACTAAAAAAACATTTCATGCCAAAAGATAATTTTTAAAAAGGTACAATATTGAAAATAGTGTTAGGTAAATAACACCTAATATGGCTAAATAATTTAACCACTTAGGTGGAATAAACTTCTTATCTAAATACTTATTGACTACTAAAAAATTAAAAACTGCAATAATAGGTGCAATAATAAAAGAAATAGATGTTGCGAAGTTTACTAAAATTCCGAAATCTCCTGATTTTTCAAATTCATTGGTTATTAAAAAAGTACCAGTAATTAATATTAAAACACATATGGCATATTTATTTCTTATTATCGATAAATTTGGGAACAAGAGTTCGGTTGTTTTATTAAGTACCCTGCCATATCCATCAAATACCGCTATACAGGTTCCAAACATTATTGAAAAGGTACTGGATGCAATAATTATGTAACTCCAATTACCAAATATCTTTGTATAAAGATTTACTACTTGATTAGCAAATAAGTGACTCGAGGTTTCCATTACTTCTGAAGTACCATAAATTAAAAATGCACCAAGAGTAATAAAACAAATAGAAAGCAACCCAGAAATTATATATCCAAAATTAAATTCAAAAAGTGTTTCTTTTAATGCAGGATGGTATTTAGAACTTTTTATTTTTTCAACTGTCCATAAGCTATTCCAGGAACTTAAATCTACAGCAGTTGGCATCCAACCCATTAAAGGAATAAGAAAAAACCATGCATCACTATTAATAGATTGATAACTAATAAAAACTACATTTTTATTTACAGGTCCATGAAAAATACAAAGGCTAAAAGCAGTAAGAGTAGATATTAGCAGTACCAATCCAATTATTTTAATCAATTTATCTAATATTTTAAATTTTCCAATAATTAAAATCCCACCACAAATCATAAAAATTAAAATACTAGATAGACTACCGCTTAATCCAATTTTATTAAGCTGAAATAAATTTTCCATAAATCCTGATGTTACTTTTCCAACAGCAGCACACACAAAAAACATGGAGGAAACAGTTATTATAAAATAGGTCCACAATGCCCATTTACTTAGTTTTTGGTATCCTTCTATAATACTCGTTCCTGTTGCATTTGCATATCTTGAACCGAACTCGAAAAATGGATATTTTAATACATTAGCTGCTACTACAGCCCACAACAGTCCAAATCCGAACAATGCTCCAGCTTTGGTGCTTTGAACCAAATGAGACACTCCAATGGCGGTACTAGCGAATAAAACTCCGGGACCTAAAGTGTTTTTCAAAGATTGAATACGTTTCATATTCTTTTATTATTTTCTAATTTAATATTTTCATTCATATTTTTTTTAGCTTCGGTATAAAGAAAATTTAATTAATCATGTTTTTTTATTTTCTCCTAAATTTCGTTAGATGGTAGAGATTCCTCTTTTCAATTCGTTTTATAAGCATCCAATTTTATTAGATCTTTTTGAAAAAGACTCAAATATGAGTTCTTTTCATAATGGAACAGACTTAAGTTATATGAATCATGATTTTTTTGCGAAAAGAGATTTGAGCAAAGAAAACAGAGAAATTCTTTTTGATGTCATTAGCCAACAGTATTTAGATTGCGAATTAACCCCTCCTGAAAATCTAGAAGCTCTAAAAAATAAGGGTGTTTTCACTGTTACTACTGGACATCAGCTTTGTGTATTTGGAGGTCCGCAATACTTTATTCATAAGATTGTTTCTGTTTTAAAAATGGTAGAAAATTTAAAATCAAAGTTTCAAGATTTTGACTTTATTCCAATATTTTGGATGGCTTCTGAGGACCACGATTTTCAAGAAATCAGCTCTTTAAATATATTTAGTAAAAATCTTTCAATCGATAAAGAAGATGGGTTAGGTGTTGGTCATCTAAATCCTGAAATATTCATGCCAATATTAGAATCCTTAAAAGATCTTTTCAAGAACGATGCTAGATTTAATAATTTAGAATCTATTTTTTCAGCTTCTTTGAGACAGAAAAATTGGGCCAATGCAACTAGATATTGGATTTCTAAGATTTTTGAAAAAGAAAACTTGGTAGTGCTAGATGCAGACGATTCAAAATTGAAAAAACTATTTATTCCTACTATTAAAAAAGAGCTAGAAGAGCAATTTATTTATAACTCTGTATCAGAGACCAATAAAAACTTGAGTGCATTGGGTTATGAACCTAAAATTAATCCAAGAATGCTTAATTTGTTTTTCTTTGGCGATAAGAAAAGACACAGAATAATTTTTGAAAACAATATTTTCAAAATAGGAGAGATGAACTTAAATTTAAAAGAGGTCTTGAACCTATTAAACAGCTCACCAGAAAAATTTAGTCCTAATGTATTAATGCGACCTCTCTACCAAGAAAATTTACTTCCCAATTTAGCTTATATAGGAGGCCCTTCGGAATTAGTTTACTGGACTCAATTAAAAAAATCATTTGACTTAGCAAATCTAAATTTCCCAATACTTATTTTGAGAGATCATTTTCATTGGATGACTGAAAAAAGCTATAAAAAATGGAAAAGCTTGGGTTTTTCGGATAACGATTTAGCAAATGACCCAGATACCTTAATTAAAAATACTCTTCTTTCGTCAAATAATGAAATTCTAGATTTTAATAGTGAAAATGAATTGCTTATTGAATTATCACGAATTTTATTAGCTAAAGCACAGAGTATTGAAACTACATTAATTCCATCTGTTAATGGTTCACTAAAAGGAATGAAAAGTAATTTGGACAAGGTCAGAAATAAATTTCTTCAGGCTCTAAAAAGAAAGGAAGAGTTTAAAAAAACTCAGCTAAGTAAAATATCTAGTCAATTACATGATAATGGCACTTTAGCAGAAAGAAAAGATAGTTTTATTCCCATGTATGTAAGAAGCGAAAAAGATTATATCAAAACTTTAAAAACTTATTCTAAACCAGAGAATAAATGTTTGAAAATTATTATTTATTAATAAAACAGTTTGTGTACTTCTAACATATATTTAGCTTGATTAAGCAGTTCTGTTAGGTCTTCAAATTGATTTAAATTAAATATTAAATTTACTTTGTCTAACGGTGTATTTAGTATTACATAGTTAATTCCCATTATATTATAAATATAATCTTCTAAATTTTGGTCTATATTTTCAACAATTTGAAAAAGTTCATTGTATTGTTTCTCATCACATACATAGTTAATATTGTTAACTATAATAGAAATCTTTTTACATGAATTACACTGAACTATAGTTCCTACTTTGTTTTCGTGTAAAAGCTTTTCGTTTTTTATATGATTGTCAAACATTTTTAATTTCAAGATTATTAAGAATGGCAATTGTTTTTTTCATTAAAACATTTTCTTCAATCTCGGCATGTATTTTTAAGTCTTGTTGGAAAATACTCATTTGATTTAAAAATATTTCAAAGTAAGATAGTTTTTTTCCGTTAGGAGAATATTTTAATAGAACTCTTTGAAGGTCATCAATTTCATCCTTATTGTCCTTATGATGCTCCATAAGTGCAAATGCTTTTTTCTGATTTTCAAGCACGAATATTAAATCTTCTTGAGTATTAAATTGCATATAATTATACAAAACCTTACAAAATGGAAATAGTATTTCATCTTCAGTTTTAAAATGTGAAACAATATCTTTTTTGTACTCTTTGAAAAAATTAATTAGCACATAATTAAATGAAAAACTTTCTTGCTGGGTTAGTTTTAAAAGACTTTGTTCTAGCTCAGGAATTCTTTTTTCAAGATAATATTTATGAGATCTTTCAAGATAATCTACTAACTCTGGAATTTTATAATTTCCAAATTTAGCTTTTTTTAAAAAACCTAAATCATTATAACAATTAATAAGATCGGCTAATAAATCAACATTGATTTCTTCTTTTGTGCAAATTGCATTTAAATTCTCAGTGGATTCTGGAGCAATTTCATAACGATTAAATAGGTGGTTAATATTTCTATTGTATTTGGTTATAAATTTTGGTGAATATAAAGTCGATATCATTTAAAATACTTTTAAGCAAATTAATTGATTTCCTTACTTTTTATCAATACCTATAAAATGGTATTATACTTTTAAAATTGGTGAGATATCTTTAGTCCTAATACGTTTAAAGAAATTGGGTTTTCTACATTAATATCATTTATTTTTAAATATTTAATCTCCAAATCTGTTTTTTTATTTAGTTCGTACTTAATTCCAGATCCAAATCTTGTCTTATTAAAGAAGTAGTTATCCGATGGGCTTAATAAAAAGTACAACTCTTGGTAAATATAAAATGCAATTTTTTTATTGATTTTGTAATTCATCTTTAATCTAGTTCTTTCATATAAATCATTGCTACTATAACGGTCAAAGTTTATTTGTGTTCGGAGTCTGAAATTAAAAGATAGATCTGAAAATTTATGTTTGAAATTCAAATCATTATGGAATCTATTGGCAATTATGTAAGAAAATTCTTCATTTAAAACTTTAAATCGCCATGCAAAACTGGTAGTTATTTTTTTATTTAACTTTTTATTGATTGAAAATTGAGTGTAAAACTGAGACATTTGTCTGGAGTTGTCAAATGTTCTAATTTCTGTTTTATTAGAAAATAAGGTTTTTTTATTGATTTTTAAGCTAGTTTTTAATTTGGACCAAGTTCCGAAATCTTGTGCTATTTCTTGAGAAAATACAAAAGCAGGAGAAATTAGTAATAGCAAATAAACAATAGACTTCATTAAATAAAATTTGCAATACGTATAGTGTCAATTTTAATAATTTCTTTGCTATCCTCGATAGTAATATTCCTAGAAATTAAACTGTCTTGTCCTTTTGCACAATTCATACAATCACTGTATAGAAATATCTCGTAGTTGCCAGTGTTTAAATATTTAAATTCAAATGAACCATCATAGCTTGTGTTAACATCGTCGTTGTGGGTATTGTTTTCTTGTCCGTAAATTATAAAAACTTCTAAGTCTTGCGCTTCATAACTATCCACAATATTTCCTAAAATATTTATGTTATCTACCATGACTTTTCCTTCTATAGATGCTCTTCCTCCAACTCCTTCACTTTTTGCGCAAGAGAATAATGAACTAAATATTATAACAGTGAATAAAATTTTAAAGCTTTCCATTTTATTAATTATTGTTTAACATAAAGTTAAAAAAGGATTTGAATCTTAAAATAATATATCCTAATTAGTTATTAAAAAAAATATATCCATTTAATGATGAAGCAATTATAAGCCAAATTAGATAGGGTAGTATTAAGACAGAATTTAATTTTAATTCTCTCCAATATGAAAAAAGTATAAAACCGATTATAAAAGTTAAACTTAATATTGTAATAAGCCCAAGCAATACATAGTGAAGATTAAAAAAGATAGGATTCCAAGAAATATTTAGAATTAACTGAGCTACATATAGTTTTATTAACTTTTTCCTGAATCTGTACTGGCAAGAAATACTCATGTAGAAAGCAAAGCAGATCATAATGATAGTCCAAGCTGCACCAAAAACCCATCCATCAGGTTCCCATGGTGCTTTAGTTAAACTAGAATACCATTCTGAAGTTCCACCATCCCCAGAAAGAATTATTCCTAAATACAGACTTAAAAAGTTAATTATTAAAAATAATAAAGTTCTTAAAATCACTTTTTAGAGAAATTGCTTACTGCAAAAATCCCAAGTCCAATTGGCATAAGCATAACCCCAAAAAATATTGATAATCTTGTAACCCATATGTTAGACTTTATTTCTAAACTTTTTCTCCATATCCATCTAGTTACAAAAATATCGCCTGCAACCATATGTGCCCATGTTGCAGTAATTCCAGCTTTTGTTCCAACACTAGCAGCCAATCCTTCAATAAACCCTGTTGAATCTGAAGAGCCTGAAAAGAGATCAATTAAACCTTGAGGATTATAACCCATGATTAGAAACCAAAAAGCGATTGGTCCTAGAAAAAACCAAGGTCCAGAAAGTAGTTTTTTTGTTTTTTCTTTCTCAGGATTTATCAGCATTGCTATCCAAAATGGTCCTACCCAAAAAGTTGAAAAAATAAATGAAATGTCATAGATATCCATAATTAAGAGTTTATATTTTTATTTGTAGGCAAATGTAAAAATTCCTAGGCATAGATGGTATTATTCCTGGCCCAGGGTAAGCTACAGCTCTTCTTGTGAAGTACGATGCGTTATTTATATTATTTATTCCAGTCTCTATTTGTATTTTTTTGTAGGTATATTTTAAAGACAAGTCCATAACTGAGTAAGAAGGAATTAATCCTACTACGGCATTTATTTGTGAATCTGAATTTGTAGCGTCTGAATAGTGTTCTTTTGTAAAACTATATTGGTAGGAAATAGATAGTTTATCACCACCTACTGTCATTCCGGATCTAAATATTAACGGGGGAACCATTTCCACTTTTTTTCGATAAAATGCAGAAATATCAGAGCTGATATACATGGCATTGTTGTAAGCGATATTTAAAAATGTTGTCCATTTATAATCTTTTTTATCCGAAAATATTTTCCACCAATCACATTCTACTACAGATTCAAATCCATAGGTTCTAGATTTAGAAATATTGGTTCTGTACTGGTAAGTATTGTAAAGATTGGAATCAATTTGTATAGTATTCCCAATTCTATTATTATAAAACAAGTAGAATAAAGAAGCATCAAAATAAAGGACGTCTTTTAATCTTCCTCTTATTCCTAAATCGCTATTGTATCCTTGCTCATCTTTAAGTACAGGATCAATTCTGAAATTAGGATTTCTTATTTGCATGTCGGTGAAATTCACACTTCTATAATTTTGTGAAATGTTGGCGTAAATTTCAATTTCTTCATTTAACTTAAAGTTAAATCCAATTCCTGTAAGAAGTAAATCTCTATTGTTTACTCTTTTAATATTTGTAACAGTATCAAAAATTAAATTACCGGCAAGATCATTATAGGCTGTTCTATAATCGCCATTAGCTGATGTAGCAATATATTCATACCTTAATCCAGGTGTAATGCTTAGTTTTTCAGTAATGTTGAATATGTGTTCTGCAAAAACAGAAAAGTTAAAGCTTGGGAAAATATAATTACTTTCTATATTGTCAGATGAGATACTAGAGGTGTTATTTGAGAAATAAAAATCTGGCCCACTTAAATTATTGGACTCTCCTTGTGTGTTTTCACTATTCCCTCTGTAAACTCTTGTTCCAACTACAAAAGCCCAAGGCAACTTATTTCTTTCGTATAAATGAATAAGTCTAGTTTCGTTGCCAATATTTTTAAATTTACCTGAAATTAAATTCCTACCCTCTCCTGGATCAATTCTGTTTATTTGGTCTAAATATCCCAAAGATTCTCTAGAAGCAATTAACCCAAAGGTTCTAGAATTTAGTCTAGTACTAGAATTAAACTCATAATCTAACTGAAATGCGGCCAAATTCCAATCTACTTTAAACCAATTTCGTTTTCTAAATGATGTGTCAGGATTGATTGTAAATGCTTGATCTGTTAGACCACCAGGTTGTTGAGCTAGATAGTTCATTTTAGTAATCTCAAAATTTAAATTTGTTTTCTCATTGGGGGAGTAAGTCAAATGCAAGTATCCATTTTTTAAATTAAATGAAGAATTTGGCCGCCAATCATCTCCGAATTTAAAGTTTGCAAAGCCATAGTATTTGAACTTTTTATTGGTTCCACCCAAACTAACAAAAGAATTATTTAAGTTGTAAGAACCTACTGTATGTCTAATAACAGATTCTATTTTTTTGTTCGAATTACCGTCTTTTAATTTGAAATTTATCAAACCACCAAATTGCGGACCAAATTGTAAAGATGCAGCTCCTCTAATTAATTGAATTTCTTGAATTGCTTCAGATGGAGGACTGTAATAACTTTCTGGATAACCTAAAGCATCTGCACTTATGTCGTATCCATTTTGTCTGGTGTTGTAATTGGAGTTTCTACTAGGGTTTAAGCCTCTTCCTCCCAATCCCAACTGAATTCCAGCACCATCGCTTTCCCATATATTTATTCCCGGTATTTTTGAGTAAATCTGTCTACTTTGGTTGGTAGCTTTATTAGCGTCTAAAGACTCCACGGAAATAGCTTCTGTTTTTTTACCTTGAGTAATCATAACTCCTTCAATAGCTCGCAACTTTCTAATATTGAATTCTTCGTCTTGTTTTATTTCATATTCTTTTAAATCATAGCTTAATTCTTCAAGTATAATTTTCGGTAAATTTAAGTAGGACTGGTTTAAATTTATGGTATCGCTTTGTTTGGTAAAACCAGATAAATAATAACTAATTACATACTCTCCGTAGTTGATTTTTGGAATCGTAAAAAACCCGAGATTATTTGTGTAAAAAACCTTATTTATTTTCTCTATATATACTGTAGTGTATGCTAATGGATTGTTATTTGATTGGGTGATAAATCCTGATATCTTACCTTTTTGGGATAAAATTTGAATGGATAAAAACAATAGTAAACCTAGTAATTTAATTTTCATAATCAAGTATCCATTCTTTATTTGTAAAACCTCTTTTAGATTCAGATAAGTTCTGTTTTGGATCTATAAATTTTCTACTGCCTTTGTTAAAAAGACTTACTGTAATATCAGCTGTTATTTTTGGGTTGTCTCCCATTTTTATGATTTCTCCATTAGATTCTATTATGGTTGAATCCTTAAAGGTATCGGATAGATAATGGGCATATTGTAAAATCATATCTGGTTGAGTAGACATCATTTTTTCTTGTTGTGGTGTTAAATAGTCTCTATTTTGGATTAACATTTTTCTATCCATTTTTGGTTCGTGAATATAAAATTGAGAATACCCAGCTTTTTCAATTAACATTACTCTCCAGCTAAATCTATAACCTTGTTCTGTCCAAAATAATTTTCCTGGATATAGAATAAATCTCATAGGTAAAAAGAACTGAACAGTAAAAAAGCCTATTAAAAAAACCTTTAATATATTACTGTTCGAAGATGTATAATTTTGTTCTTCTATATTGAATTGACTTTTTTTAAGTAAACTATATTTAGAAATAAAATCAATTATTTTTTTGTGAAAATTATCGTTAAAGAATATTAATGTACTTGCAATCATAACATAAGGAAAAACGCCTATGGGAAACATAACTGCAGTCATAATATGAAAAACAAAGGCTATACAATAGCCAATTACTCGCCATCTTCTAGAAATAAGCAGGAAAAATATTAAGATATCAAATATCGCACCTACCCAACTAAATACGTATGCTGTAAAGTCATAAAGTAATAATTTTCCAATTATTGGAAAATCTGACTGGTGTTTTAGCCAATTAGTTAGGGGTTGTGCTTCAATTAACCAGTGGTAATTAAGTTTGGATATTCCAGCAAAAAAATATACTATTCCTATTTGAAGTTTAACAATATTAATTTGCCAAGCACTTACTGTGTTTTTTCTTTTACAAATCCCAAAATAAGTGTCCAAAGAAAAATTCCTATTGGCTGGTAAGAAGATTAGTAGCAAACTAATTAGTGAAATAAAATAATAATGATTTAAGTAATTGGTTTTGTCAATTAATTCTATGTAGGTAAACAATGAAAAAAATACTATGGTATTAAATTTATAAAATAAACCAAAAGTTATAAATATGCAGGATATTAATAGAATTGAAAATACCACATACATATATGGAGAGGGTAGTGGACTTATCCAATCAAAACCATAATAAGTAAAAAAAAAGGAAGGAACTTCATACAGGTCATAAATCCACCCTTTTAAAGCAAACCTTAAAGTGCTGAAAAACATCATTATTCCGAAAATGATTCGAAATACTAAAAGTGGAAAAATACTAACGTGGTTTTTAGTTAAGTGGTTTACCCATTTATTAATCCCCGTCATTGTCTTGATAGGTAATTAAAACACCTAATGCAGATGTCATGTCTACTTTGATATATGGAACTAATTGCTGTAATTCTTGATAAGTTTGGGATACTTGTGACTTGTTATTAATTATCTCTTCGCTTAGAGGCCCATTAATGCCATTTAATTTTTCAAATATAGCAAGAAATTGGTTGTCTATCACTCTAGATAACTGCTGGGTATTTTGCTCAGCAGTTACAAAGTCCATATAGTCGTCTAATCCAATTCCATTGTCGTTATTTAAGTAACTCGAACCATTTACATATTTTCTAAGAGAGGTTACAGAACGCACTAGATTTTGTGTAGATTTTCCAGAATAATAGCATTCTACTAATTCAGGGAGTTCTAATTGTGAAAAACCATTAAATACGCCTAATGGAAGACCTACCTTTCCTCTTCTAACGTAAAATTCGTAGTGTAAGCACAATGCATTTATTATATTACTAATAGAACTTCCTTGTGAGTTGGTAGAAAAGTTAGATTGAGTAACCTCAAAATCATTGATAAAATCTTCTCTGTAGGTTGCCCATTGATCGGTAACATAGTTAATATTTTGGTTCAAATCTTCTGCCAAAGCCTTGAGATAGTTTTTGGCATTTATATTGTTCTGAAAATAAGTAATTAATTGGTTATCTGTATGTCCAGGTTTAAATAGTAGGTAGTCTAAAGCTTGAAGACCTTTGGAATCATAACTACTTGCATATTCTAAATTCCAATCGGCTATGGAAATAGAATTATTCAATTCAGTAGTGTCAATTGGGAATGTATTGGTTTGTTTTCTTAATAAAATATATTCAGATGGACCAAAGTCTAAAAAACCTATGTCTTGCCAGTTAAGTAATGCATCTTCCCAATTTGTTCTTAGAAGTGTTAGGTTGGAAATACTTGGATTTTCTATAAATGAATCTACATGAATGTTTAAATTAGCAACTTTACTTTTGTAGGCATCCATCGAAGGAATAATATAATTGTCAGCTAAGTTAGTAAGCAAAGATAATTTGTCATAATCTTCATAAAGACAGCTATTGTCTTCTTTTTCAGAATCTACATTATAGTTTAATGCCTGAGGATCAGTACATCCACTTTTTTTACAGCTCTGAATAATCAAAACAGAAGAAATAATAAATAAAACTTTAGATAATCTTAAACTCATAATTTTAGTAAAAATACCAACCAAACAAACACCCAACAGCATTTGTTGAGTGTTTGTTTTTTGATTGGCAATAATTTAATTAACTTAACAACCATATAAGAAAAAAATATTGCTTTTCTAAAAGTCATCTTTTTTATCTGTTAAACCAGCTGCAGCAGCAACTTGATCAATCACAACATTAATTTCTGTAATATTCATTGAAAAACCTGTCACATCTGGAGTTATTTGGTTTACTAAGACCATAACATCATCACTTGACATATCTGGACTATCAGTAACAAACTGAATTCCGAAAATAAATGCAAGAGCTTCAGACATACTGTGGTTGATACTAGATTGTGCATTACCTGCAGCAATTTGAGATTTCACATCGTTTAAGTAATGTAAAGCCATTCCAGCAACCATTTGCTTAACTTCAGTTTCTAGAATTCCTACTTGAACCAATGCAGCATCTGAATCACCTGCACTTATAGCTGCTCTTCCAGTTCTAAATGCCAAAGAAATATCTGTAGCTGACCCAATATTGTCTTCTAGGTAAGATTTATTAGCATATTTACCCCAAAATCTATTTGTTCCATTAGTTGGATAGTCAAAAGCATCAGTAAAGTATCCGTATGCTTCATCCCAGT
>TARA_B110000027_G_scaffold134223_1_pt1 | contig 17237 bp, 18 predicted proteins | sample TARA_B110000027 | Tara Oceans TARA_B110000027 (sample SAMEA4397101) | marine metagenome | biome: Polar Biome; feature: [SRF] surface water layer (ENVO:00010504); material: water (ENVO:00002006), including particulate matter (ENVO:01000060) such as... | depth 5 m
TCATTAAATTTTTACAGGGTCATTAAATTTTTACAGGGTCATTAAATTTATAAAATAAAAAATAGTGCTATAGTAACTTGCACTCATCATTATTGCTTAAAATTAAAGCATTTATTGATCAATATCACAATTAACAGTAATATTCCAGTAAAAACAACTAGTTTATAATTCATTATATATATAAATTATAAAATATTAGATAACTCTTTTATCTGTTTTTCAGTAATTGTTTTTGGATATATAATATTAAAAATTATAATTAAATCACCAGTAGAATTATCCCTAGTTATTCCAAAATTAGAAATAGTTTTACGAAAATCAGGTGGTATAATATTACCAGCTTCATTATTTATTTTAAATTCTTTGCCATCAATATAACACAAATCAAAAGTAAATCCACATAGAGATTCTTTTAAAGTTATATCTCGCTTATAAATTAAGTCAATACCATTTCTCTCAAATTTACTTTCATTATCTATTATAATTTTAACTTCTATATCACCTTTATTATCGTGACTTAATCGATTACCTTTATCTTTAATTGTAACAATTTCATTATTATCAATTCCTTTTGTAATATCTACATATATTGTTTCTTCTTGTTCTATTTCCTTATTATTTTCATATATCCATCTTTTTATATTAATAGGTTTTTTACATCCTTTATAAGCATCTAATAAAGTGATGTGAATAGTTAAATTAATATTTTTTGGTTTAGAATCAAAATTATAGTTATTTATTCCTTGATTAAATAGTGAATTTTTTCCCAAATTAGAAAAAATATCTATTGGTATATTTTTATTACTAAAATTATTACTATTAAAATTTGTATTTCTAAGTTCAGATAATACACTTTGTATATCAATTGGATTAAATAACATATTCATGAATATACTATCTTGTAAATTTAATTTATTAAATGTTATATTTGTATCATATTGAGCGCGCTCATTTGGATCGCTGAGTGTATTATATGCTGAATTAATCTTTTTATATTGTTCTTCTTTTTGTATATCTCCCTTATTTCTATCTGGATGTAAATTAAGTGATAATTTGCGATAAGCTCGTTTAATATCTTCTTGTGATGCATTTTGTTCAACACCTAACATAGAATAATAAGTTTCATTATTATTTTCAGAATTAATTATATTCATTGTATATTATAAATACATAAACTTAAATACTTATTTATACATATTAAATTATGGATCAACCATTTATATATAAATATAGACCTAAAAAATTAAAAGATTTTGAAATGAGTAATACTATTATTGAACTATTAGAGACATTAATTGATAGTGATATATTAAATATATTATTAGTAGGAAATTCTGGATCTGGTAAATCAAGTTTAATTAATTGTATAATAAAATCTTATTATAATGATAATTATAGTTCGGAAAATATTTTAACAATAAATTCATTAAAAGATCAAGGTATATCATATTATAGATCTGATGTAAAAACTTTTTGTCAAACTATGTGCACTATACCTAATCGTAAAAAAATAGTTATACTAGATGATATTGATTATATAAATGAGCAAAGTCAACAAGTGTTTAGAAATTGTATTGATAAATATAGTAAAAATGTCTGTTTTATTGCGTCATGTTCAAATATACAAAAAGTTATTGATAGTTATCAGTCACGTGTACTAATTATAAAAATCAAACCAGTAGAAATATTATATTTAAATAATATTATTAATAAAATTTGTATAATAGAAAATATAGAGATAGAAGATAAAGCTAAAGAATTTATTTTATCATTATGTAATAATTTAGTTAGAACATTAATTAGTTACTTAGAAAAATTTAAACTATTAAATATATTAGTTACTTATGATATTGCTGTAAATACATGTACAAATATATCATTTAATGATTTTAATAAATATATAAAATTATGTATTGATAATGATTTATCAAAAGCAGTAGAATTACTATATAATATCTATGATAGAGGTTATTCTGTCATAGATATATTAGATAATTTGTATCTATTTGTAAAAACTACAGATATTCTAGAAGAAGAATCCAAATATATTATTATTAAATATATTTGTAAATATATTACAATATTTTATAATATTCATGAAAATGAAATAGAACTAGCACTACTAACTAATAATTTAATTACTTATCTAAAAAAATAATATTATTATTTATTAATGAGTAATCAACTTTTTAAAAAAATAATATTATTATTTATTAATGAGTAATCAAGTTTTTAAAAAAATTATACCTAATAATATGTTAAGTGATTTACTTAAAGAAATATGTGATAAAAAAGACGATTACTATATATTAAATAGAATTGCATTTAAGAAAGCCGAATATTATAATTTATTTGATAAATTAATTAATGAATTAAAAGACTATTATCATAATTCCAAACAATTTTATTTAACACGTAAATTAACATATAATTTTTTTCTAACTATAATTCGTCAATTATGTAAAAGTCTAAATGTAAGTTTTAATACAAAAATTTATTATTGTAAATCAGTATATGATATTACTTACCATATTTATATAAATTAATAATTATAATTATTTATATAAATTAATGATTAGCTAATATGTATTTACCAATCATAGTATTACTTTTTAGAACTTGTTCTGGAGATAATCTTACAAACCAGCCAAATTTAACCCGATTAATTAATTGATCCCAAGGTATATATAAACCAAATGTATTACATTCTAATTCAAAATGAGTTGAGCCTAATAATTCTTCAAGATGTACTAATGTTCCATCACTTTTAAGTGTTCCAATTGTTTTTCCACAAACAGATATTGTATTATTTGTTTCTAACCATAAATTAACTTTACCTAGAAAATCTTGTTCAATAGTTAAATCTCTAGAATTTAATTCTGAAAGATAATTATTAAAAGATTGAACTACTATATTATTGGGTGTTGATGCCATTAATAATGGTGATGCAATTACATTACTATTTAATTTTTCATTACAAGTTAAATTTTGAAATTGACCAATTACTAATTTTTCACTTTCAACAGCTTTATTATATATTTCTTTTAGAGATTTAAAACAGATAAAAGAAGATGGTACAACTAATCCTCCATATGCATTTAATATAGCAGTTAATGCAATCAATTGTACATGATGTTTAATCGGTAAAGCTATCTTATTTAAATTTATATTCCAGTTAGGAAGAAGATGTTTAAATGCAGAATTATCAATTAGACATACATTGAAATCATCACTACATTTATTTATTATCGATTGTATTGTTAATTTTTGGTAAGGCTGGTTGAAATTAGAAGTTAATCTAGAACCAAAATTAATCCAAAATCTACTATTTACTTCAGGTAATACTGGAGTATTATTTTGTAAATAGATCCATAATATTGGTTTATTAGCACTTCCTAAATTATCTTTATTTAATAAATACTTTTCAATCATATTATGATAATAACCATTCGTTTTTGCATCACTATCAAGTTTTAATCGTTTATATAATGTAGATAAACCCATAAATACTATAAAAATTATTATTAGTTTAGTAAACTGCATATATATAATATATAAGACATTTTTTCATCTAATAAATCTATTTAAGAGTTCTTAATATATTCCATAATTTAGTATTTGCTTTTTCTGCCTCTTCTGCTTGTTGCGTTAATCTATACGCTAACTGAGTATTTTTTTCATCTTCTACATTATTATTTTTAATAATTTGATTTTCAGCCTCTTGTTTAGACATTGGTTTAAGGTTTTGTCTATTTCTAAATTCACGAAGAGTACCAATATTAAATTTTTGAATTTTTTCATAGTCATTATTTGATACTGGTATAACTGTTTCTGTATGTGCAACTTTAATATCATCATATGCTAATTTGCTAAATACAGATGCAGAATACGATCCAGGTTCACTATTATCTAACTCATTCAGACTACCTATAGATGACATTTCACTTATTTTGTCTATTTTAACCAATGCAGATAAAGATTCTTTTTTTTTATTTATTATCTCGTGCATCTCTCTAACTGATTTAATATCTAAATCTTCTGTATTATTTTCAGTTTTTAACCAATTACCATATCCATTTTCTGATAAATTAGAAATGTTAATTTTTTCAAATGTTTCATTAAACCATTTATTAAAATCTTCACCCTTCTTTTTTTCTAAATTTTTTACAATTAATTTTTTTCCTTCATCATCATCACTATTAGAGAGATATTCTATTTTAGCCTTATTTTTATCTAAATGTGTATCTCGTTTGTTTTTATATTCATAAACATTTTTTAATACTTTAAATGCTTTTGTATAAAATAAAAAATACTCTTTATCTAAACCACTTTTATCTGGATGTAATTTTAAAACTGTTTTGTAACAGTTTTTTATATCATCATCATTCAAATTATAATCTACATTAAATAATCGTAATATATCATCTAAATTATAATTATTTATATCTAAATCTAAACTTGACATTATATAATTTAATTATTTAATATTTAATTAATAAATAATTAAATTATTTATTTTGTTAAGGTATTTACTTTTTCAAAAAAAGCTTCTAAATCATGCTGTTGTGCACTATTTACACTAAAATCAGGAGCCCACCAATGATTACTATCTCTAGTTGGTTTTGAAACATATGCAAAAATTATAGGAACACTTCTAACCATTTTTTTTTGTTTATATGCTAGATATAATTCCATATTTTCTTCTTTATCAATATCTATATCAAAACAGATTACTTTACTAGAAAAATTTTTAAATTTATTATGGCAATATGGTTTAATGCGCTGACACGGGCCACACCACTCTGCTCCGCATTTTATTAAAATAGCTGCAGTATCATTATGATCTTGATTATCAACTAATTGCAAAATTTTTTTAAAACTATTTACATCTAGTTCATTATAAATAGGATTTGACATATTATATTATTAATAAATATAATATTTAAATTATTTTATTTAATTATACTCATCAGAAAAAGAATTATACTCATATAATGTATATAAATTTATATATTTTAATATTAAATTATATATTTAAACTGATTTTACTATACTAGTGAGTTCACTAATATCTATTTCAGGTAAATCAACATGTCCTTCCCATAAATATCTACAATAAGCCCCAACAATTTTATAATCAAGTCTATACCATTCAGGCTTTAATCTAATTAATTCTCTATATAATTTATCTGGAAGTAAATAGAGACTATTTCTTGGTAATACATATGATAATTGTACTAATGGATCTACTGGATTATTAGTATTTGGTTCAATAAATGTAGTATCAAATTGTGGTATATATTTATATAAATCTTCTAGTAATGGAGGATATTTATATTTATAACACCATCCCCAATCAGGACACTTATCAGTGTAATATTTAAAATTCCATTCTAATCCTTCTAAATAATTAAGACAAATCTGTTGCTTTCGTAAATCATCAATATCAATATCAAATAGTTCTTTGTAATATCTCTCTTGCCAACCATTATCACCAATATTAATATATTTTTCTTGTGTTCTATCTAAGATAGGTAAGGATGTTAAAGATTCTAAATCTTTAATTTCTACATATTTTAATTTTAAATTTTTTTCTAATTTATCTCGTTTTTTCATTTCTATACTACATAATTCTTCTTCGGTCTTACTAATATCTTCTAAAAATTTACGTAAATTTTTCCATTGAATTTTATAATTTTTAATTAATAACTCCTGGTTTTCACTAAAATGTTTTCTATAAACATCTAAAATAATTTGAATTCCATGAGTTCTAATATTTAATGCTGGAAAATGAGGCATAAAATCATTTCCTAATAGAAAGCAAATAAATATATAATCTAATGTACAACTTTTATTTGGTATATTACACATTAATACATTTAATTTTTTATCTAATTCATATATATCAAGTACATATAAACAATTTGGTTTAAGATCTCTATTAATAGATGATATAAAATGTGGTGTTTCACGAAATAGATATATATCAAGAGATATACTTAAATGAACTAACGATAGCATAATTAAATCAGCATCTAACCCATATATAACAGTAGTAGTTTTACTATGATAATCCCGATTATCTCTCATATATTGATATATTTTATGTTCTCCTTCTCCAGGAATATTACTAGTTGAAATAGTTATTTTTAGAGTTTTAAATTTATTATTAAAATCATTTTGTAGTGATTTACTTAAGTTTTTCATAAATTCACTCCCTGGTGTAATTGCAGTAGTATCCCATACTTCTCGTTTATTATTCTCTATCGTTTCAAGAAAGTCATTTGTATACCAAGATTTATATCTACGATTTCTTTGCTGTTCTAACTTTGCAACTGGCGAAACACCATCAAATGCAATAAATACTTCTCTAGTAGGTTTTATCTGATTAATATAATAACATAATCTCTCAATTACCCATTTAATTACCTTATTTTCATAATTACTGTCTTTACTATTATACTCAACATTTTGTATTGCATCATAAATTATAGAATTACTATCAATATATAAATTATGAATTTCAGTTCCATTAGGAATAAATTGTTTAATAATGTTAGGATAGGTCTTAACAATATGAACAAAATAACTTGGAATACCCATGATAATAATTTATCATTAAATTTTAAATGATTATCAATTTTATTATTTAATGTATTTAAATGTTTCAACCATGGCTAAACCAGCAAGTAATTGAGATATAACAAATGTTATTAAATTAGATGGTGGTTGTTTTTTTTCAAGAACAAATATTAATGTAGCAACTGGATTAACGTTAGCAGAAATTTTTGAAAATAATAATACAGTAATAAAGAATGCAAAATCTACCCCAACTGCTATATATTTTGGATGTTTAGTAGCAGTATAATATATAATCATAAATGCCATATATGTTCCAACAAATTATACTAAAATTTTTAAAATATCCATGATTTATATATTTAAACAATATAAGTATAATTTGTAATCACTAATATAATCCTATATTATATATGAATAATCAAAAAAAATTAGTTAATATTAATAAAATAGAATTTCTACTAGTTAAGATAAATACTTTAAAAAATATAATAAGTAAAACGATAACATCTAGTCAAAAATATAAATTATATGATATTTTAGGCGCAAATGAAGTAAATGTATGTATTAGTACTTTAGATACACTATTTAATGACATCAAATATGAACTAGAAAAAATAAATACTTCAAAATTTAATCTAATTGAAACTACTAATAAAATACAAAAAATAGAAGATGAATTATTATTAATAGTAAAAAATTTTGGAACAGATAGTTTAGCTGATTTAATCTATTTATTATTTGGAGATAATTATATTGATAAGATAGAATCAGATATTATAGATAAATATAATTTATTATTAAATAAGGCACACCCAATCAATTATAAAATTTTACCTTGGAAACCAGATACTGTTCCTAGTAATAAAAAACAGATATTAAAAACTAAGATTGTAGAAGATAATATGATATGTGAAAGTGGTGTTTTATTAGACTGTTTTGATTTCGCTAGAACTAGTAAATCATTTCAAACTAAAGTTTATGGTATTAAATTATGTTTACACGATTATGAAAATAGAAGAACCTATTTAGTAGCCTGTTTAGTAGATGATATACTAATTAGTTGTGTTGAAAATTTATATTTAAAAAATAAATTTAGCGAATTAGAAAGTAATAAACCAAAAGATATAGAATATGAAAATGATCATTGGCAAAGATTTATAGAAAGTTTAACAATTAAAGATATATTAGTATACTCGGTGACAGAATTAGCCCAACGTTTTATTTCTATACTAAATCAATTGATACTAATTAAACAAAAAACAATAACTCAAGTAGTAAAAGAATTTTTAAGTAATGAATTATATGCACAACGTACAACACTAATTCAATTATTGATACAAGGAAATCATGAAGATTTTCAATACTTAGCCTATTTATTATATGATTTGCTATCGAATGAAAATAATAGTTCAATTGATACATTAGAGCAAACCTTATTATATGATAGTTTACCATGGAATACAAAAAAATTCTTTAAAGTAGCAATGAAACAGACAATACAATATACTAACATTCTATGTAATTATGATAGTGATAAAATTCCATTAGAACAACAAATTTGTTTATTAAAAGCTAGTGATAGTGTTAAAGAAAAGGCTATTTTAAAACTTAAAGAAATAAAAGCAAAATCAGAAGATACAGGTTCAAAGGCTAGGCAATATTTAGATGGATTACTTAAAATACCTTTTTCTATTATGAGAGAAGAACCTTGTCTTAATATTGTAGAAAATAATCAGCAAATATTTCAAAATATAATTCAAAAATTAGATCAAAATAAAGATTTGCTATCAGAAACAAAAATTCCAGATAAACAACGCTATACTAATCATGAAATATTAAGATATATTGATTATATTAAAAATAATCATATTTCTAGTTTAACTATATTATCGTGTTCAATTTTGGAAGCTTGTATAAAAAAAATAAAAAAAGATGATATTATTACAATTGTATCTATTTTAAATAATATAATTAAAACCTATAAATTACCAAATAATAAAATACATTATAGTAATAAAAAAATATCACAAATTCAAAATGATATTATAGATTTTATAAATACAAATGCTAATAATTTTAATGTTATTAATAATATTTGGATTAATATTGATAAATTTATTACTAGTAATAATCCTAATAATATAGTTCAATTATTAACAAAAGATATTTATAAATTAGAGAAAAATATCTCATTTATTAGTGAATATATTTCTAAAATAAAAATTACTTTAAATAGTGCAGTTCACGGTCACGATAAAGCTAAACGCCAGGTTGAACGAATTGTAGGACAATGGATCAATGGAGAAAAATCCGGATATTGTTTTGGTTTTGAAGGCCCACCCGGAATAGGAAAATGTCATATAAAAGACACACCTATCATGCTCTCAAATGGAAAAATAAAAATGGTACAAAATATAACTTTGGAAGATAAATTAATGGGTGATGATAGTACTCCAAGGAATGTGCTTGCATTGGGTAATGGAATTGAGAAAATGTATAGAATAGAACAGATAAAAGGGGATGATTATATAGTAAACGAAAGTCATATACTAAGTTTAAAGATGACTAAGGCAGGTAAAAAGGGTGACAAACATCAAACTATATTAGGGCGAAGATATTTTAAGGGCGATATTGTAGATATTTGTATAAAGGATTATCAGAGCTTACCAAAATATTTGCAAGAGTGTTTAAAGGGATATAAAGTTGGGTTAGATTTTTCAGAAAAAGAATTAGATTTGGAACCATATGCGCTTGGGTATTGGTTGGGCGATGGTAACTCTAATACTACTATAATTACAACTGCAGAACATGAAGTAGTTGAATATTTCAACGAATATGCAAATAAATTAGGTTTGGAACTAAAACAGGGAATTAGAAGCGAAACTACCAGACATGATTATCATTATCAAATTAAAACAAAAACAACAAAAAATATAAGCAAAGAGAATACTTTTAATAATTATCTAAAAAATTATAACTTAATAAATAATAAACATATTCCAGAAATATATAAATGCAATTCAAGAGAGAATAGATTAAAACTGTTGGCGGGTTTAATTGATAGTGATGGTTATTGTAATAAAGTAAATAATTCATTAGAAATAACTCAAAAAAATAAGAAATTAGCAGATGATATTCTATTTTTAGTTCGATCATTAGGATTTTGTGGAACAATGAAAGAATGTACTAAATCTTGTATGTATAAAGGTGAAAAGCGATGTGGACAATATTATCGAATTATTATTAGTGGTAGTGGCCGTGAAGAAATCCCAACATTATTAGAAAGAAAAAGACCAAAAGAACATAAACAGATAAAAGATGGATTAAATACTGGTATAAGAATTGTTCCTTTAGAAGAAGATAAATATTATGGATTTCAAATAGACGGAAATTCAAGATTTCTATTAGGAGATTTTACTGTAACACATAATACTAGTTTAGCAAAGAGAGGATTAGCTAGATGTTTAAAAGATGAAAATGGTGTTGAAAGGCCATTTGCTTTTATTGCAATAGGGGGTTCTGCAAATGGTAGTACACTAGAAGGACATAATTATACATATGTAGGATCTACTTGGGGAAGAATAGTAGACATTTTAATTGAGTCAAAATGTATGAATCCAATTATATTTATAGATGAATTAGATAAAATAAGTAGAACAGAACACGGGAAAGAGATTATTGGTATACTAACGCACTTAATTGATCCTACACAAAATGATACATTTCAAGATAAATATTTTAGTGGTATAGATTTAGATTTATCTAAGGTTTTATTTATATTTTCATATAACGATGTAGATAGTATTGATAGAATTTTACTTGATAGAATTCATAGAATAAAATTCAAGAATTTAGCAGTTGAAGAAAAATTAGTAATTACAAATAATTATATACTACCTGAAATTTATAAAAAAATGGGTTTAGAAAATGTTATTGATATAGATAATAATGTAATTGAATATATTATATCTAATTATACCAAAGAACCTGGCGTTAGAAAATTAAAAGAGATATTATTTGAAATTATTGCTGAAATTAACTTATCTGAATTAGCAAATATTAATAACAATATTAATTATCCAATCAAAATAACAATTGAAGATATTAAATATAAATATCTTAAGGATCGCCACGAATTTAAAATAAAACAGATATTTAATGAACATAAAATTGGTCTAGTTAGTGGACTATGGGCTAATAATTATGGTCAAGGTGGTCTATTACCAATAGAAACTAAATTTTTACCAAGTTCTACATTTCTTGAACTAAAACTTACTGGTATGCAAGGAGATGTAATGAAAGAGAGTATGAATGTAGCAAAAACAGTAGCGTGGAATTTATTATCTACTAAAAGACAAAATGAACTACTAGAAAAATTTGAAAAAAATAAATCTTTTGGAATACACATTCATGTGCCAGAAGGTGCTACTCCAAAAGATGGCCCTTCTGGTGGTGCTGCAATCACCACTGTTATTTATAGTCTTTTATCAGATAGAAAAATTAATAGAAATTTTGCAATGACAGGGGAAATATGTTTACAAGGTAGAGTAACTGCAATTGGAGGACTTGATTTGAAAATATTAGGAGGAATTGAATCAGGAGTAACACATTTTATTTATCCAAAAGAAAATGATAAAGATTTTAAAGAATTTGAAGAAAATTTAAAAAATAAATCATTACTTAATAATATTAAATTTACAATGGTTAGTTCAATTAGTGAAGTTTTTGATATTATTTTTGTTGATTAATATAATGATAGATACTTTACCCGATGAAATTTTATTTATTATTTTTAGTAAATTACCAAATTATGAAATTATCTCTCTTATGAATACAAATAGTTCAATAAAAGCAACTATAAAAGTAGATTTTTTTTTATCATATTTACTTAGACGTTGGCATCCTATCGTATTTAACTCTAATGATCTATATTGTAAAATATGTAATATACATATTTATAGAATAAATGATAAAAATAAAACATTTTTAAAATGTAATCATTAAATTAGTATTTATAATTTATAATTAAAATCTGTTTATAAATTATAAATGGCTGGTATATTAGTTACTATAGGTAATCTTTCAAAATTAATAGGCGCATTATATCCTTTATTTATTGTCTGTTTTTTATTATTAGCATCTGTATTTAATCTAAAACTAACTGGATTAGTCTATTTAGGCGGTATCACTGTAACAATTATATTATGTTATCTATTTGGTATGATGAATATAATAGAAGAACGTAGTCCTAATGCTGCATTAAGCTGTGACTTATTTAGTATGGCTAGTCATCCATATCAGGGACCAAGTACACAAGCCGCTATTTCTTGGTTTACATTTGCATATTTACTTTGGCCAATGTTACCACCAATGCATCCTGGTGGTCTATTAAATCCAATAATATTTATTGTTACTTTAATTTTTGCCATAATTAATTCTATATTCCAATATAGAAATGCATGTTCAAATACTAGTGGTATTATATTAGGAGCTGTAATTGGGTTACTTGCTGGAACAGGATGGTTTTGGACTTGGTATGCATCTGGGCATAAAGATTTATTATTTTATAATGAATTAGTATCAAATAATGCAATATGTACACGCCCATCGCGTCAGACTTTTAAATGTGAAGTTTGGAAAGGCGGTGAACTAATTTCATCATCAACCGTTTAGTAACTATATTGGGCAATTAATTTTAATTGAGATGTAGCCTGTTTTATAAATTTATGTCGTTCATTAGCACGTAAAAAAGAATTAAGTTCAAAATTACCATATTTATGTGAATAAATTTTTATAAATTTATTTATTATTGCTAATAAATTAGCTTTTTTATACACACTTATTACAAATTCTTTTGAAACAGTATCTTTGCCTGTATGAATATTTACAATATTATGAAATTGTCTCATAAATTCAATTAAATCTGCTTTTGTATGTATTAGATCTATATTTGCATCTCTAAGATTTCGTTGAGCATGTGCCGAACAGATAGGACAAGGTAAATTACGACAAGTTTCTTGTATAAATAATAGTATTGTAGGTTTAATTTCGCTAAATCTTTCTGGATTTACTTTTTCTGCTAAAGTATGGAATAAATACCATGTTATATTACCCCAGTCTTTTTGTGACATATAATATTTTTATATAATTTTTATTAAAAAATAATACTATATAATTTTATTAATAAAAATCTGTCTAAATATTATATAATGGATAATTCATTACTTGAAGTTATACCTTGGAATGCATCAGCATTAGAACTTTCTCCAGAAATAGCAAATGATATAGGAATATCACACGATTTTTTTACTAGTAATGGAGAAATTATATATGGTAATGATAATACATTTGCAATAGATATTAAATTTAAAGCAAATCAACCAGGGTTTGTTGTACAACACATAAAAAAACAAATTTATGATAATGATAAAAAAACTATAGTAGAAGATATTGAATATTGGGAAATATTTTATATTTCACCTAATAATAGATATATAGATCCTAGAGATAATTCAGTATATTATTTATCTGAAAATGCAGACTCATTTAAGTATGGTGTTGAGGATGATAACTCTATTATTGCAAATGGAAAATATATACAAACTGGAATATCTGAATTCTATCCTTATAATAATAGTGATGACGCAGTTCAATTTAGAAGAGGTACTATGTTATCTACATCTAAATTAGTAGAAATTTTTGGAGATAGTGTAATATTTGGTAACATTAATACACCCGCGAATGGATTGCCATATTCTTCTACTAAAATTAGTGTAAATGGCCTTATGATCTCTGAACCAAAATTAAAACGTATTGTAACTGGAGAATGGAATGAATATATAGATAAACTTGTAGAACTTAAAGAAGAATTTCAATATCTAGATCCACCTGAGGGTATTAGAAAAGAACCTTGGTCGTTTAAAAGATTTGATTATCTAACAGATATGTCGGATGATGAAAGGATCCAAATTGCTCAAAAATTACAGCCTTATATATTAGATAAAAGCCGTAGGAAACTTCTAATTAGTTCTGATATTGTAATAAATAAAGATATTGCTAATAAATTATTTGACTATTTAACAACAGCCCAATTTAGTGTAAAGCCTAAAAAAAGTAAAAAAACAAAAAAAAGAAATGGGGGAACAAAAAAATATAAAAAGAAATCTACTAAAAAGTCTAAGAAAAAAATAAAAAGAGTAAAGAGTAGAAAGAAAAAGATTTAAAAAGATATATGTTTGAATATAGATGAGCTGTATAGATAATAATATAGATTTTTATTCTGAACTTAAAAAAGAATTATCTGCAAATGTAGTAGAATATGAAAATCACTGTTTAATAACGCTAATGCCTCTAAGTGATAATTTTATTACACTAGAGTGTAATCATAAATTTAATTATATTCCATTATACAATGAAGTTCTAAAACAAAAGTCTGGAATTAATTCTTTAGAAACAACTAGATTAAAAATAAATGAGATAAAGTGTCCTTATTGTAGACAAGTAACCAAAAAGTTATTACCATATATAGATATTTCTGGAGTTAATATGGTAAAAGGTGTTAATTATCCTAAACAGTTTACTATGATGTTACATTCGTGTGAGTGGAAATTTAAAACAGGAAAAAATAAAGGATGTTATTGTAATAAACCTGCATTAAAAACATCAAATGGAACATATTGTAATAAACACAATAAAGATATAAATAATAAGACAAATTTACCTATTATAGAAGATTATAAAAATATTAGTAAAAAATATAAGATATCAGATTTAAAAAATATTTTAAAATCATTAAATTTAAAGGTTTCGGGTAATAAATCAGAATTGATAAGTCGCTTACTTAATGAAAAATATCAATTTATTATAAATTAATTTTAATAGATATTTAAATATTAATAATTAATAATATTAATGACATCAAAAGAAGATTTAGTTAATATTATTAAAGAATGGATTTTAATAGATGATAAGGTTAAAGAACTTCAAAATGGTATGAAAGACTTAAAAACTAAAAAGAAAACATTGACTACATCTCTATTATCTATAATGAAAGAAAATGAGATTGATTGTTTCGATATTAATTCTGGTAAAATAGTTTATTGTAAAAATAAAACTAAAGCAGCATTAAATAAAAAAACTTTACTAGAAACTTTAGAAAAATATTTTGATGGGAGAGAAGATATTGATGTTATTGCTATACGAAATTTTGTATTAGATAATAGACAAATAAAACTACAAGAAAATATAAAGAGAAAAATTGTATAGATTATTTATATAATGAATCCATCAGTTGTAAATAGAGAAAAAATTATTACAAGATTTAATTTAAAAGAAACTACTAAAAAAATAAGTGATATATTAAATAAACCTGAAACGAGTTCAAAAGCGATTGAAACAGATAATATTGAAAAATATTATAGTAAAAGGTCTATACCATTTAAAAATTTTTCAAAAGATAAAAATACTATACCATTAAATATTGCTAGTTGTTTACCATCAACCATTCTATATGATAAAACTTGTTGTCAAGATAGTGTCTATGATGTTAGTGTACTTAATAACAAATTACCAATTTTTAAAACTGAAAAAACAATACAAATATGTATACATAAAATAGTTAATCGTAAGTTTATTGCACCATTCTTATTAATATTATTATATAAAAATGAAAAAGATAAATGTATTTTTCCTAATTTTAAAACATCTCAAGAAATTTCTAGTGTAGTTGATAGTAAATTAGATATTATATATCAAAATTTAAAAACTAAGCCAGAATATATTGGATATAGAGAAACACAACATAATATATACTTATTTTATAAAGATACTAAGGAATATAATTTAACTAATATATCAAGAAGTGATAAATGGTGGTGGGCAACTATATTTGAAATAGTTAATAATAAAAAAATTTTAAATTTTAATATAGAGAGATCAGTTTATAGTATATTTTATAAAGAACCTATATTAACATCATTATTTAATAAAAAAAATAATAAATATTCGGCAGGTAATGCTTTATATTTTGGTGCTTCTGAAAATTATATATCATTTATTGCTTCTTTAGGTTTACCAAAAGAATCTCCTACATCAAATTTAGGCCCATACTATTATTTTTATACTTATGTTGGTGCTGGTAGGCGAGCTATATGGACTCAATCACGTAAAGAAGAAGAACATAATGGAGAATTAATTACTCGTAATGAATATGGTGTTCATATACGTGGTGGATTAGTACGATTTATATTATTTGGTAATATGCCAAAATATTTTTTAAATCGCCAAGATGATTTAGAAGATCAATCAGATATATCCCAAGATTTTGCAAAAGACTCACCATTTATTAAAGAAACATTAAAAATAAGAGATGTTGATGGAAATTGGGCAATTAATCACGATATGGCCTATATTGGTAGTATGTATGTAAATAGTGATAAAAAATATAAACCTAGAAGATTATATGCACAATGGGCCGTAAAAGATTATTATCAATATACATCGTTATCATATCATTATATAAATACTGATAATTTTAGTAATATAAAAGATAGAGATCAAGCATTAAGTGCGCCATATGAATTAACTAATTATGATATAGAATAATTTATAAAATATTTTTAATTTATATATGTCATTATTAAAAGTGATAGTAAATGGTTTAACAGTAATTGCTATGTTAGTAATATTTCAGAGTATTATGACATTTTTAAATATTGATATTCACAGTTATTTAATGTATTTAATTTGGTTTATTGCTATAATAATATTTTATTATATTTTACCAAGTAATTATAGTTTTTTTAAGGGTTAATAATCTTTAAATTTATTTTTATTTAGTATAAAAAATTGAACTAAATATTATATTATTAATTTTAATAATATAATATGGAGAACCGCATTTCCCGAAAGGTTGATACACATTTAATGTCATTTAAAGATGATATTAAAGATTGGTTTAATAAAAATAATTCTGATGTTACCGGCGAATCTAATAAGAATAGCTTTCTACAGTTTATATTTGACTATGGATCTCTATCATTATCTAAGGAAGATTTTACTCGACGTAAAAGGGTAAAAAATACTGTATCTTTACAAATTAGATGTTGTGCTTGTCGCGCAAATGGTGAACAGTGTACTAGACGAAAAAAAGATGGGGAGGAATTTTGTGGTACACATATTAAGGGCACTCCATATGGTGTAGTAAAACAAGATACAACTGACTTTATTCCAGTAAAAAAGAAAGAAATTTGGGTACAAGAAATTAAAGGTATTCAATATTTTGTTGATGATAGTAATAATATTTATATACACGAAGATATTTTAAAGAATAAAAAAGATCCAACTATTATTGGAAAATATAATCTTGATAATGATGGTAAATATAATATTTGTGGTGAATTAACTTAATAATTATATTATTATTATTATATGATTGTTGATAAATTAGATACTGATGATAATAATAGTTTAATATTAATTTTTTTTAATAAATGCAATATTATTTGTAATGATATAAAAAATTTAGATGGAACTATAATATATAGAGATACTTTGTTAAATCCTAATTTATATGATAAAATAAAACAAGATATACCATCACTTAAAAATATTTTAAATTCAAGTACTTATACATCGGTACAAAAAAATGCTGAAAA
>TARA_B110000027_G_scaffold121755_1_pt1 | contig 17212 bp, 25 predicted proteins | sample TARA_B110000027 | Tara Oceans TARA_B110000027 (sample SAMEA4397101) | marine metagenome | biome: Polar Biome; feature: [SRF] surface water layer (ENVO:00010504); material: water (ENVO:00002006), including particulate matter (ENVO:01000060) such as... | depth 5 m
CTTTCCAAATCCAATCTTGAGTTTCTTCACCTGTTGTTTGATCTGTATAGGTTGTAAAATGGTCTGAATAGCCATATTCAAATCCTAAAGTGTACCAAGGATTCTTAGAACCTTCAAAGGGGTTGCCATTTTGATCATAATATATTTCAGTTTCGTTCAACCATATCTCTATTGGATTATATCCATATGCTCTTTGGTGACCTCTTGCTATAGCTCCTGCTGATATTGAAAACTTCTTACCTATTGGCAGTCTAGCTCTTACTTCTGCAGAATTAAAGTTAAGGTTTATTTTATCTACTTGTCTTGATTGAACTTTTACTATATGGTATTTACCTGTATGCTTAAGAAAGAAGTTATGATTAGTAAAATCTTCTCCTCTCCATCTTTCTTTTTCAAAGTGGAATTGATACTCTAGTCCTATAACTGCTGAGGAAGGGGCTGAAAATGTCAATTGTGATTCAGTACCGTCATAGAAGTTTTTAGGTTTTCTTTCGTATCCAAACCTTGCTAGTTTTCTAATACCAAAACCGTATCTAAAATCGTATGGATAGATTGGGGTGTTGTCTACTACATCTGGTATAGAGTAAATGCTTCCGTCAGGATTAGTTCTTAGAAAGTAAGTTGGTTCTGCTGCTTCAATGGAATTTGAGATATCACCAGCTGCATATACTGTACCGTATTTAAGAAAGTCTTTATATACAGAGGTAAAGAAAGAATCTTTATCCTGTGCTAATGCACTACTGGTGATCAGTAATGAAAGAATTAATAGTATGTGTTTCATATTATATAGTATTGTATTATTATACATATATAAATAGTAAAGGTAAAACAAAAAAGAGACCTTTTCAGGCCTCTCTTCTCTTCAGTCGTAAATGTCTTCTTGTATACCTGAGTAGTTACTCCAACGCTTTGCCTTTTTTGGGCTGGAATTCGGAGTTGACGTGTCCACAGGCTTTGCAGCTGAAGACGGGGATTGGTATGTATGAAGCTTCGGCTTGGCCAGTGAGGATACCTGAGACCTTTCTGATTGTAAGGGCTTGTTCGAAGTATATTCCTCCACATTCTTCACATAGGACCGGAACAGTTTGATTAATGTCCACATTGATGTTATTCTGCATAAATTTAGATTATTTCTTGGTACCTGGTGCATTCATATTAGTAGGTTTAGGCATATTTAATTCAGCATTGATTTGCTTAACTGTTTTTGCCTTTCGTTTCCTACCTCTACGAGGTTTTCCTTGTGCCGCGTCTTTAATGTCCTTGACCTGTGCTGCTGCGTCTTTAAGTTCTGCTGCAACGTCGCCAATCTCCTCTTTCACTCGCTTAGCACGTCTCTTGACTTCCTTAGCTGTGTCTTTCACTTTCTTAGCACTATCTTCAACTACATCGGGGATATAATCACCATCGCGGTCTCCAATAATACCTTTTTTCTGGAGTACGATTACAACGGCTGCTGCAATTAGTATAACTCCTAAGATAATTAAAATTGTGTTCATTTGTTTCTAGATTAATTAATGTTAATTTATATATAAATAGCTCTTTTACTTTAAAGATACGTAGCTGAGCTTCTTCTTGTATCTTTTTTCTAAGTTACGTACAATAGTAGATATCTTCTTCGCTTTACTATTCACCACATCTTCTTCCGCTTGTCTACGGGTAATGCCATACCTGCCAGTAATTGCACTAAAGAGGGAGTCTAGTTTAGTTTGTTCGTCCTTTATGTAGTCTGCTTTCAGCCTTTTACGTCGTGCTAGATTAACTGCTTGATCTTCTAAGAATCGGCCTTGATCCGGGTGCAGTTCTAGATAACGTTTACGTAGCTTATGCTCAACTAACTCTATTTCAAATTTAAAAGGACTAATATCAAAATCCCCATTATCAGCTCTTTGTGTTAAAGATGCTCTGCTACTCAACGGCTTAGTTTTTGTAGTATAACTTCTCCACCACATAAACCTATCGTAGGGTTTAGTATAGTAGTTCTTCTTGAAGAATTTAGACAGCCATTCTTCACTTCTTTGCGGCTGATAAGGACATTGGTCAAATTTATCGTACTCTATTACATCGCTCATATACCTTAATATACGAAAGTTTATTTAAGTAAGCAACTATATGAAAGATTCTTTTAAGATAAATTTTTGGTAATCTTTAAATACTCTAACAGAAGCTTTATTCCAAGTTTCAATTATAGCATATAAATACTCATAATTTTCACAGCAGTATTTCATTACATAACTACCAAAGTCCATTGCTGCATCTGCAGGGAGTTTTTGATCTAAACATTTATACATTCCTCCTATGTAAATACTATTAGGTTTAGGTAAGGGTTTAGTTTCAATCCAATCATGAGTAAATTCTGAGTTAAGCCAGAACCAGCCACTTAATTCACCTTTATAGTATTGGTACATTACAAATGAACCATTCTGGAATCTTTCTTTAACTGTTTCCATTGTAGGTCTAGTTGTCCAGAGAGGAAGTGAATTTTTAATGCTTTCTATTATATGGGCATTAGGAGCTTCTTCATTATACTTAGAAACTCTATAAATATATTCACTGTTATAATTGTAACTCTCAGCTATTACAATACCTTCTTTTGTAGGCATTTCGTATTCTAAATAAGGCATTTTGTCGTATTTTCAAATTGAATTATATCATTTGCTTTGTTCTGTACGTGCTTATCAAATTTCCATACTCCGTAATAATGGTCGTACTGTGCTTTTGTCTTAGTGTACCCTACATTAATATTATGATTCATAACAATACATCCAAAAAGGTATTGACATATTACTATCGAAGGAATATACTCAGAGGTTACTAATTTTTCCTTTGGTTCTATTATTTCCAAAAAATATTTTCTAAAAGCTAGGTAATTACTTATACATAAGTCTTTAGTTTTTTGGCTATTAAATTTTATTATACCAACATTACAAGCTAATGCTCCATCATGTACATATTCTTTTACAGTATCTTCTATAGGATAGTTTTTAAATATCTTAAGCAAATAAATATAACCAATGTACATAGCTCTTGCAGCATTCAAAGCATTTGCTCTTGTCTCTGGGTATTCAAATATAACGTCTTTGTCGCTGTATTCATCAAAAGGTAACTTTGATTTTAAAATTAAGTCTCCATCTATAGTAGCGCAATTAAGATCTTCTCTTTGATGAATGTAAATTTTTAAATCATCTGTAAGTATAAACTCTTCTTTTTCTACATTAAAGGAAGTGTCGTAATATCCTTTGAGATACTTTAATGTATAGTCGCAACCGTATAGCTTTATACCATAGCCTAATTTCTTAGCTCTAATCATAGAAGCTTTGTAAAGCTGTAATACAGGATTAGGGTCTTTATACCCGCCCTCCATTTTAGTAGTAAAGCTCCATATTAATATCATATCATTGACCGTTTACCATTACGTAATCTTCTTGTTGGGTTTAATTCTGCTTTAGCTCTAGAAGTAAACTCTAATCCCATTTCTGAGAATTCATTTTTAGTATCTCCATAAAATAAAGCTTCATAAGATGTAATAGGTACGTTAACAGATCTAGATAATTTTACTAGTATCTCTTTAAGACCCTTTAGTTCTTCTGTATGTGCTTCTGGTGAAGTGGTGTAGTCCTTATCTTCATAAGGTACCATTATTTCGATCCCGTTCTCATTACAATATTTCAATCTAGCATAAGCAATAAGGTGATCATTAAAATCGAACCTGTCTATTAAAAGAGTTTTATCAAATAAGGATACTAACCTTTTCCAAAATCTAGCTCTCTTGATATCAGAAGTACAATCTAATGGATACTGTTCTACAGTTAGCTTTATGTTATTATCTTTTTCTAATAAGCCTTCAATCATACTGATAGCATCGTTGCTATGCTCGAATCTATTATAGAATGGTTCACTAACGTATTTATCTGACACTGCTTTTATGAGGCTTGTTGTACCGGATCTAGGTACTCCTATAACTAATATTTTCATAATATTCTTTTTGGTATGAGAGTGGACAAAAACTCTTTAGCTATGAAAAGATGTCCTTTTATATTAGGGTGTAAGTCTTCTTCTGATATGTTAAGCTTGTTACTGTATATTATATCAACCCAACCAACTTTACCTTCATTAGATAAAGGTGTCCATAAATTAGTAGAAATAGTAGAGGGTGATTCAGATACATTATCATTAAACCTTGAATCTATATCTGAATTGTTTAAAGCTGTAAGGTTCCATAGTATAACTTTAGCTCCTATCTTTTGATCTATAAAGTTAACTAAGTTAATTATATTATTTATACATCTATCACTTTCTACAATTTCCGGAAGGTATTGTGTATCGTAATACCACTGAATGCTCTTCTGTTCTTTAAATGTAAGTTTCTGCTTATTACTGTCATCTACAGACAAAAAGAAATCTTGGTCGTTAAACCAAGACTTCCTGCTGTTTGCTCCTATCGGCAATCTTCCTTGACCTGATAGGTTAATAATTATAATGTCATTGCTTGTGATTGACGGTAACTGTTCTATTATCGTATGAAGAATGTATAGATTAGTAGCTCCTGCTTTTGCAACGTTTAGCAACGGTTTGTTTAAAGTTCTTTCAATAATAGAAAACCATTGATTTTGGTGGTGATCCTTAATGATAGCAGAGAACGAGTCTCCAAAAACTTTTAACATAACATTTACAATAAAATTAGTACTCCTTTATGAACTGTGCTTCACTACAATCTGACTTAGCAATGCTTGAACCGTATTACGGACTGTCAATTGCTCTGCTTCAGTAGCAGGTACGAATGTTCTATGTGCATTAGTATCTTTTCTTTTGTATACTAGTGCTTCTACTTGTGCTTTAGTTAATGCCATATTATTCTATATTAAATTTTAGATAAATCCTTTTCTGTTGTGAGTTACGAATGCAAATGATTGATCTCCAACCATTAAGTTATCTACTGACTCTACATCTGCTGTATAGAAGCTTCCTGTTGCTACAGATAACTGTAACATTTCTGCTTTTACAATTGGTACTTTAGTACCATCTAGAGCTATAAGTGAGTGATAATCTTGATTGATTGCAAATACAGGTGTGTATCTAGTTACTCCAACTTCATCGTTTTCATAATTATGAGCTAATACTGCTGTACTACCCCCAATATAGAAATCTGTATCTTCTGTTTCTATTCTATACAATTCACCGCTAAGGTTTTGATTAGTATATACTGCAGTTTGTACTACTGAAGATGTTACTGCTGTTCCTTCTGGCCATTGAGAACCTGTCATATTCCATTGTAAGTAAACATCTGGTATATCTGTATCAGGTAAACCTGGTACATAAAAGGTTTTAAGGGTCTGTCCAACTTTAATGTCGTGAATACCTACTACTTCTTCTGCTGCTGATGCTGATGTATATGTTTCGTTTTCAAACATTCCGTCTTTAACATCTTTTGTTTTCCAAGTAGAAGTCGAATACTCCATTCTATGCTTAAGACCGAACTTCCAGTTAGAAGATCCATCCCAGTCTAATTGTGATGGTGTTGCTATATCGAAGTTTGCTTGACAAGTAATAGTACCTAAATCTATATAATTTAATCCACCACCATATGCAATACCGTAGTTTCTATAAGTTTTCATTACTCCTGCTGCTATATCATCAGCATGTGTTTCGTAGCTAGTCATATAATAACTACCTGTTAATTCACTTTTTGCTTGATCCCAGTCTCCTACTTTTCCGAATTCAATAGGTCCGAATACATCCATCTTAGGTTTGTAAACTACATCTGGAATATTAGCTGCATTTGAGGAACTTATTAACGTAGATGTTACAACTCCTTCGTCTACTGAGTAGAACGGTACGGCTAATGAACCAGATCCATTCTCTTCAAAAAGAGCTAAAGGATTGATTGCTGACGCTGCATAGTAAGAATCTAAGATTGCATTCTCATCATATGCTAAACGTAAAATAAATTTGTTTTCTGCATCTTCTACTGCTGTAGGAAATGAATTGTGTAGAGCTTCGTTCTGTAAACTTATAGTTGTAATACCTGAACATTCAGCTTGTACTTTGCTTTTTATGTCGTTTACAGCTTGTAAGTGAAGTTCTGCTTTGTATATAATATGTAATGTATCCAAGCTTGACTCTGCATTTAAAAAGCTAGTTAAAGCTAGCCAATCTGCATCATGTGCTAGGAAGTTACCGTATAACACGGTATCAGTGTTCATTTCAAGAAATTTTAAGTCGCCATTTCTATCTTTAACAAAATCGTTTGATATTAGTGTTCCTTTCATAATTTGTTTTATTGTAAATCTACGTTATTAATAAATATCACGTTTTAACCAATTCCGATGTCAATTTAGTAGTTCATCGCAGGCTACTTGTAAACCCAGTAATAAAGAGGCTCCGCCGAACAGCTTCTGTACCTCCGCTGCACGAATTTGTACCGCTGCAGATTTATTTTGTTTAGCTGCTTCAGCAAGTAGTCCCATAATCTTATCTTCACGATCTTTTTCAGGTATTCTCTTAGGATCTATCTTTCCGGATGCTACTAGTTCCTGGTATTTCTTTATTGAGTCTGACATAACGTTTATTTTTAACTTTTTCGGTTAATATGTGGATTAATAAGCCCATTGGGTTATTAGATAGTTTTATTCTGGTATTTACTCTTAATGCTTTCATTCTTGCTCATCCTGCCAATTACTACGCTTATGTTTTGGCTTGCGTTTATAAAGACTTTCATCTCCATGGCTCTTTTGAATCATCTTTCGTCTTATCAACTGGCTCAATTCTCGTTGTCCGTACTGCTCGTCCCCGATCAGCTTCTTCTTTCTCTTTTTCATTCCAACTATCTTCGAAATAAATAAATTGTGGTTCCATACCTTTATAAATATAAGAACCTTTTGGTTCCGATGCAACTAATACATCAAGTTTAATGTAATTAAAATATGCCCATATGGAGCTATATAAGTTAAAAACACGCCCCCCAATTAAGGAGGGGTGAATTTAATTCGCGCGTGGCACCTTCGATGCAGAGAGAGATACGCCCCCTCCGCCTCTAATGCTGCTACTTACTTTCTGCAACAGATGCTGCTCTGTAGTCGGTGATTAATTTCTTAATCTCTCCTGCAGCTTTTCTTGCTCTCTGTTGCGATGCCTTAGTAGAACCACTGTTCTCTTCAGCTAATGTATTGAAGTGACCTTCAATAACTTCGAATAATTCTTGCTTACTTGCCATAATTAATTTGATTTAGTGTTTTGACATACGGGTATTGCTACCATCTTATGTCGGTTATTAAAATTAAAACTATAAAAGATTTTTAAGACTTCTTTTTGTCTTTTGTTTAGCTTACGTTTATCTCCGCCAAAAGTCATTGCCCATTCTAATTCATCATAAGAAGCACCTATTTGATCTTCATCTGTTCTACCATCTTCCCATAGGCCGTCTGTAGGCTGAGCGTTAATGATTTTTAAGAGAATACCTAATTCACATGCTGCTTCTTTTACTTCTGATTTCATTAGATCAGCAATTGGACTAATATCAACTCCTCCATCTCCATATTTAGTGAAAAAGCCAATACCAAAGTCCTCTACCTTATTACCGGTACCAACTACTAAGGCGTTAACCTTAGCAGCGGTGTGGTAAAGAGTCATCATTCTTAGCCTAGAAGCAGAGTTTGCTGATGCTAAGTCATCCGGTTCCATGAATAGTCCTTCAAAGCTTTTAAATGTACCTGTTAGATCAAACTCTAACGGTGTTACATTTTCATACTTATTATCTAACCATTCCATATGATCGTCAGCTAATTCTGACGTACCATTAATTGGAAGAGAAACAACAAAGGTAGGTATACCTGTTTCTGCACATAGCGTTGATGTTACAGCAGAATCTATTCCTCCTGAGATTCCAATTACAAAACCTTTATCTTGAGCACCTTCACTGTACTCCTTAAGCCAATCTATGATGAATTTATATTTCATATTATCCCATTAACATTGCTGGATCGATTCCTCCAGGCATACCTGCTGGTTCGCCGTCTTTAGGTGGATCGATTGATACAACTGCTTCAGTCGTTAACATTGTAGCTGCAACGGATGCTGCATTTTCTAATGCTAATCGAGTAACTTTAGTAGGATCGATAATACCTGCTTTTAGCATATCGGTATACTCTTCGAATCTACTATTATATCCGTACCATTGGTTTTTCTTACCCTCTACTACTTCTTTTATCTCAGCAACTTTCTCTGGTTCTACACCTGCATTCCATAAGATCTGAGTAAATGGTGTTGTAAGTGCCTCAGTAAGAATATCTAATCCTATTAACTCACTCATAGTAAAGTCTTTAAACTTACCTTTTTCTCTTTGTTTATTTAAATCCAAAGCAGCGTTTAATAAAGCGATTCCTCCTCCAGGTAGTATACCTTCTTCTAATGCTGCTTTCGTAGCATGTAGAGCATCGTCTACTCTATCTTTCTTCTCCTTCATCTCGATTTCAGTATGACCTCCAACGTGTACTACTGCTACTCCTCCGATAAACTTAGCTAATCTAGCTTGTAAGTTTTCTATTTCGAATGGTGAATTTGCTTCATCAATTTGAGTTTTGATCTCCTCAACTCTTGCTGTGATTGCTGCATCTTCTCCTTTAGCATCAATAATTGTAGTAACGTCTTTACTAACTGTAACCTTTCCGGCTTTACCTAACCATTTAGGATCGAATCTATCTAATCGCATTCCTTTCTCACTAGAGATTACTTGTGCTCCAGTCATAATGGCAATATCTTCTAAGATAGCTTTTTTACGATCACCAAAATCAGGAGCTTTAACTGCTACTGCTGGTAATATACCTCTCATCTTGTTTACTACTAAGGTAGAGAGCGCCTCTCCATCAAGATCATCTGCAATTAGTAATAGTGACTTGTTTTGTACTTGTACTGCTTCTAAGACGGGTAATAGCTCTTTAATACTACTCAACCTCTTTTCTACAATTAGTACATACGGTGATTGAAGAACAGCTGTCATAGATGAATTGTCTGTTACGAAGTATGGAGACTTATAACCACGATTAAATTGCATACCTTCTACAGTTTCTAGATAGGTTTCTCCAGTTTTTGATTCTTCGATTGTAACGACTCCATCACGACCTACTTTTTCCATTGATGTTGCAATTAACTCACCAACTTCTTTATCGCTATTCGCTGATATAGTAGCTACTTGTTTCAACTGCTCTTCATCCGTAATATCTTTAGATAAGTTTTCTAAATAGTCTACTACTGTTTTAGTAGCTTTCAAAATACCTCTCTGTACTTCTACTGCATTATAGTCTCCAATAGTACCTAGTCCTTTATTATATAGCTCTCTAGCTAATAAGGTAGACGTTGTTGTTCCATCTCCAGCTTGTTCTGCAGTTTTAATAGATGCTTGCTTTACTAGCTGTGCTCCTATATTTTCTAATTTATCTTCTAAGTCAATCGATTTAGCTACTGTAACTCCGTCTTTAGTAGACTGTGGGTTACCCATTGCGCTTTCAATAATAACATTACGTCCTGATGGGCCTAATGTACTGATAACAGCTTGTGCTAACTTTTCGATTCCATCGCTAAGACCTTGTCTAGCTGCATGGTTAAATGTAATACTTTTACTCATTATCTTCTGTTTCTTTTACAACCGCTAGTATTTCTCTATCCTGTGCTAAGTAGTATTCCTCTCCTTCAAAGTCAATACGTAAAGTACCAATCTTAGGAACCAATACCACATCGCCAGTCTTACATGAACGTACTGTGATTAATTTACTTGGATCTAATTCGGACTGACGTCCAGGACCAACTGCTAGTACAGTGCCCATTTCCGGTTTTTCTTTTCCTAAATCTGGAATTACTAAGTTTCCATACATTTGTTCGCCTTCATCTATAGGCTTGATAAGAATCCGATCATTAGTCGGAGTTAACTGTTTTGTCATATAACTTTATTTGTTTATTATAATATACGATTAATTTATAAAAGAGGCAACCCTAGAGCGGGTTAATTTAGCTAATTTTTAAAGTTTTTGATTCTTTTCCTTTAGCAAAAGGTATTGCAACTTGCAATAAGCCGTTTTTGAACTCAGCTTTTGCTTTTTGTAGATCAAATCTACTGTCAATCTTCCAACCTAAGTTAAAAGATCTTTTAGCGATTCCTCTATGAATGTACTCCATTTGTGAACAATCACATTCTGGTGCACATTGGCAGTCGTCTTTTGGTTTGTTATAATTAATTTTAATGATATTACCCTCAATTAAGATTTCGATATCTTCTTTTGGAATTCCGGTACAGGCTATATCTAAGCCAAGGCCGTTTTCTACTTCGTAAATATCTACTGGGTGGGGTAATTTTGACTCTTCTAACGTTTGGTAAGTTTGAGTCTTTTGCAAAAAATTGCGGACTAAAATGTCGAACGGATTACGTTCTTGAAAAATGTTACTCATAATGATATAAATTTGTGGAGTCCTAAGATCTCCGGGTTAAAATAAAAATAAAAGTTGCTCTAGGGTCGGTCTTTATTTCTTCATATAAATAGGTTTAAATTAAGTTTAATGCCCTTCTGCCCAATTATTAGCAATCTCTGGTGGAGCTTTTAGCGTAACTCCTGGCAGTATTGTGGTATCTTCCATAATCTGCTGAACATAGGGAGCAAACATTTCTGCATCTTTCTCAGCTACGTTTATAATCAATTGATCATGAACCTGTGCTTGAACAATAGCGTCAATACCTAACTCTTTAGCTTTGCGGTTAATCACTACTGCAGCTCTGTTTACTACTGCGGCTGCTAATGATTGCAATTGAAAGTTAAGACAGTTATTAAGTCCGTTACGGTAATCTCTATATGCTTGCATTACTGCTTCTTTACCATATTGAGGAGTAATACTTTGTCTAAATCTCCAATCCATCATTTGATCTCCGTACTTACCAAAGATCTTTTTAACTTTAGGTAAATGTCTTACTCTACCAACGTAGTTCTTAATATATCCATGATCTTTAACTTGAGTTCTAGAATCTAATCTCCATTGCTTAAGTTGAGGGAATCCATCTAGGTATCCTTTTACTAATCCTTCTGCAGACTTTTGATCTATACCTAAAGTCATTTTAAGAGCGTAAGCTTCCATACCGTATGCAATACCTAATGAATAAGCTTTAGCTTTATTACGAGCAGGACCATCTAACTTCTTTAAGTAGTTATCTGCTTTCTTATCTGCAGATACTCCGTTAGGGAAACGAGCTTTCTGATCGTCTAACTTCTCAGTTTTAATCGCTACAGTAGAATAGAAGTCCCAGCCTTTATTAAAGATCTCTTGAAGAGCTGTATCTCCAGTAACAGAAGCGAAGCAATGAGGTTCTAAAGATTCATAATCGGCATCGATTACCTTTCTACCTTTACCTGCAATCATAAATTCTCTCACTATATTAGTATACTTAACTATAATAGGAGCATCTTCTCCTTCTTCTTTAGGCTTAGGTAATTGCTGAGCATCAGAGCCATATCTACCGGATACAGTACCATTCTGCTTATAATAGAAGTAGTATCTACCGTCCTCTTGACGGTCTCTAAAACGATCTACATAGGTAGATTTAATTTTAAGAAGCTTATTATAGACACGTAAATTTTCAGCCCAAGAATAAGTCTTAGCTAAATCTTCTATCATATCCATATCGAATTGAGCTCTACCGCTTTTAGTCTGACCTGCAGCTTTAAGAGGTTTAATGCCCATATACCCAAATACTATTTCACCTAAATGCTTTTTAGATTGAATATTTAAGTATTCTCCGTCATTAGACTCTTTCCACATAGCCATAGATATTCTAGCTTGCTCAACTTCTTCGATAAGCTCTACGTTACCAGTCATTAAGAACTCTTTTATCTTTTCTTCTTTATCATTAGATGGTTCATAAGCTTCTATATTCTTTTGAGTAAGAGAATACTTACCAGTCTTTTCTGACTTAGGTAAAGGTATAGAGTAACGAGTAACTAGATTCTGAGCCCAATTACCTTTATGTGATACAGGGTATTGATCTAATGCAGTAGCTACAATCCAGCTTTTAGTTTCATCTAAAGCTAATAAAGATTTCATTACAATTTCTTTATTATTAATCAAATCTGCTGCAATAGCAGTATAAGTAGATTCTATAAGATCCATATCTAAATCAACTCCTTCAGCTTCCATAGGCACAGTAACTTCTCTGTAGATAGGCATTACCTCATCTTCAAAGAAAAACTTCTCTAGTCCTTCTTCTTTAAGTTTCTTTAAATATAAATTACAAATACGTAAAGTTAAATCAGTATCTGCTGATGCATACTTACTAAGTATATCTAAATCAGCTTTAAAGATTTCATAAAGTAGTTTAGTAGTAGAACCTCCATTCTTCTTGATTGACTCTTTAAGTTCTATTTGCTCTTGGTTAGCTGCTTCTTGAACATCTAAGCCTAACTCTTTTTGATTCATTATAGCAATAGACTTTAATCCAAAAGGATTACCAAATCCAAAAGCACCTTCTTCATATACCGTATGAACTAATAGTCCAGTATCGACGTATATATCTTCTATCAAATCTACTCCGAAGTAATTTTTAATAAACTGGACATCAAAGGAAGCATTATGGAAGACTAGTTTCTTGCCTTTAAGTAACTTAAGTAAGTTCCTAGATAATAGCTCAGTAGAAGTACCATCAATCTCTTGAAGTACTAATTCATCTTTATCATAATCAAAGACTAAGGTTGGTAAATAAAAACCTACTCCTTCATCTCCAGAAACAGACCATCCAATAATCTTATTCTTTCTAGGGTTTAAACCAGTAGTCTCAGTATCGACTGCTATTACGTCAGAGTCAATAATGTGTTGATGTAGTAGTTCAAGAGTTTCTTTATCTTGAACCGTGTAATACTTTTTTTCTAATTGCATATATATAACCGTTTTATTTATTTAATAATATACGAAAAATTATTCAGAATAAAAAATTCTTGAACAGCTTTCTTTCCGTCTTTAATATTTAACTTATCTTGATACATTTTTTCAATTGTATCTAATCTTGGAGTATAATCTACTTCTATATCATCGTCCATTTGCGTAATTTTATCATCAAATGATCTAGTATAAATTTCGAATTCTCCTCCAAACTCTTTTAAGAACTCATGCATTGCTGGAGCTAGCCATCCTGTATTGGCTCCTGATCCTTGTAAGTAGTTTCTTCCTATTCTTTGGTAAACTTTCTGTGTACATCCTATTTTAAAATGTTGCTGTCTTCCGTCAGGGGCTTTATAGACAAGATCATAAATTGCTCTTTGCATAGGAAAGTCTGTTGGGACCATAGTAATATGATCTTTTGTATCTCTTCTGACTTTTAGTTTAAGGAAATACTTATATCTATTTTCTTCTGTAATATGCTCTGTTAGAGCTCTTGTACTCTGTTCTACTTCTCTCGGTAAAACAAATGAGTCTAAATACTCAAAATTCTTTGGAATCATTATAACCTTTTTAATAATTAATATACCTTAAGATAAGAAATATATTACAACTTACCAACTAATTCTATAGGTAAATCTTTATCTTTTATCTTAATATTATTTTCTTTTTGAATCTGGGTTAAGCACATACGTTTCATATTAATGTCTCCTGTATAGTATGCCCATATAATAGAAGCTTTAAGTCCTTCTATTTTATTACCAAAACTTGAACAGCTTTTTTCTAAAAGCTCTTTCTCGTTTTCAGATACTTCAAAAGCAATATCATTGTTAGTAGCCCAATGGAGCAGTCCCATAAAATCATTAGAGTCATAATATTCTTTTATTTCGTTGAAATCTTCCAATGAACCACCTTTATCAGGATGAGCTTTGATTGATACTTTTCGGTAAAGTTTTTTTAGCTTTTCCGGTTTTTCTTTCTTTTTAGGAAGATCGTCTCCAGGAGGAGTATCTCTCATCTCTCCTGTGTCTTTATTTACCCAATATTCTTTTTTTACTTTATCAAAGTACTTACCAAAAGTAGCCTCCCATATTTTCTCATATTCTTTAAACTCATCTTGAGTTTCCTCAAACTCTAGTTTTAAAAATTGATACTTATGAGAGTACTTCTTTATGAATTTTGACATTAATATTCTCCGTATAAATCGAATACCTTAGCTTCCGGAACTTCTTCTTCTACTTCGAATTCTTTAATTGCAAATAGTTTTCCGTTTAATGGTTCTAACCTATAATGTCCTTTAAATTTAGTTTTACGTAAGTACTGAGTTAATGCTTCTACTAGACCTTCAACAACCGTCTCTTTATCTATTACTAGTTCCCAGTTATCTCCAGGAGGAACACGAACTGCAATTAGTTCGTATTCTTCTTCGATTTTAGTTTTGTTTTCTTCTGCCATTATTGTCTTAATGTTTTCTTAATTCTATAGTCTCTTGAAGTAAAGAATTCTGGTATTAAGGATGAATGGCTAGCTCTAACAGGGTTAATATCTAAGCCTCCTCTACGAGTATATAGACAAGATACCATTAACTGTTCTGGTTCGTATGCGTCTGATAGATGCTTATATACCATTTCGCAAATCTCTTCATGAAAATGACTTACTGTACGGTGAGAAACTATATACTTAGCTAGTGAATCAGCAGATGGTAATTTCTTACCTACCATTTTAATAAATACATCTCCCCAATCAGGTTGATTAGTAACTCTACAATTAGACCTAAGTAAATTAGATTTTAATTTAACTTCTTTAGCTACATCTGATGTATCTTCTACTGCTAATTGAGTAGCATCAGACTGAAACGATGTAAAGTCAATTTGATCTAAATCTACTAATCCTCCTAAATCTTCATAACCTTCAAAAGATAGTTCTACTCCTTCTTCTTCACTTGCAAAGAAAGTAACAATTGTATCAGTTTCTAAAAGTTCATCTAAGTCTCTCTTAACAGTAGCTTCGATTCCAGTAATACAGTCCATAGCATTATCAGCTATTCTAGTCATATTAAAAGAATTCAAATATAACTTAATAGATTTAGACTCTACGTGAAATTCAGAATCAGAAGGGCATGTAATTTTAAGTAGTCCTGCTACTGGTTGTCCTTTAGTCGTAATAGCAGATACTTCATAACAGTTCCATGTATCAACTCCTACAAAGCTGTCTGATGTTAGGTCGTAGCCTTCTCTATTTAAGTATCTAGGGATTTTAACTAATAGTTCTCTATTATACTGGTCAGAGTACCCGTCTCCACCAACTTTACCTAAATGCTTTCCAGCAATTGCTACTACTTCGTCGTAATTTTTTACTTTTTCCATTTTATTTATTTTATTATATAATCTATCCACTTTGTTCCTTTAGTATCTTTATTAGGAAATTCAAATACTCTAGTTTTATTCCCAATCGTAATTGTCTTTCTAAACCCTGAAGGTATTGTTGCACCAGTTGGTAGTACTATTTCTTCTCCTTCAAATAGCACATCTACTCTTACTTTAACATCTACGTTAAAGAAGTTAGCTGCTGCTCTTTCAAAAGATTCTAATTTACTCCATTGCCCTCTATTTAACCCTTGATGCTGTAAAGCAGAGTTAAGGTAAGAAAAGGTTTCATATAGCATTCCTACATTACAGCTAAATGTTGCGGCTGGCGCTAGATGACCTTTATCGTATATGTTATCTTTATAGTCTTCATCATCTGATGTTATAATCATATCTGGTTCCCAGAAGTTCATACCTTCTCTAGAAGCACCTCCATTAGGGCATATAACTGTATACTCAACCCATAATGGTTGCTGTCTTTGCTGGTCGTACTCAACTGTAAATATATCGGTTACTATAACTTGTCCTATCGATGAAATAGAAGTAAGCATTAAAAGTATTATTATTAAATTTTTCATTGTATAAAGTTTAGTATCTGTTCTACTCTTTGCATAGGTGATCCAGTAATAGTAAGGTAGGGTTGACGAACACCTTCCAATACTGCTTTAAACTCTTCATCAATATCTGTTCTCCACTTTTCATTCACACTTCTTACTCCATCATCTACTGATTCAAATTCAATAGGAAAGTAAACATAATGAGTATATTCTCCTTTTAGTCTATTCCAAGTATCTTCGACATACTTATATGTCTTCACAGATAATTTATCCATAAACTTAGAGTATACGAGTAAATCCATATAACATCTATCTAATACTAAGTTATATGGTTGAAGTAAAGCCTCTAAATGAAAACTACTAATAGCTAACTGAGTGGCATCAGTACCTTTTTCATTAATAGGAAATCCGTAACTACCTACAGTTCTAGTAGACTCATTTACGAATTCATATTTAGGTAATTTATTTTTAAGTAGTTCATAAACAGTAGTCTTACCTGTACTACTAGCTCCTACTAATGCAATTCTCTTTATCATATAACCTCTTTATTTACTTAAAGATACGAATTATTTCTCTAATAACCTACTACACACCTGCTTTTCTTAAAAAATGAATCCATAAGTATTCAGATCTCTGCTTTAATGCTTTAAACATCTCGTCCTTACTAATACGCCAAGCATTAAATCTTTCCTCTGATATTATTTTACCTTCATCTACTCCAGCAGTTACCTTATGCAATACACATCCCATAACATCATGTTTAGCTTCATAAGCTCTAATTTGAGGATCTTTACCTTTTAATTCTGGGTACTCAGTAATAAGACCTGGATGACCATTATAAATTCCATGCTTTTCGCATATTGATGGAGGAACAACTCTTAACCATCCGTGTAAAGTAATTAAACTTTCTGGAAAGTATACAAGTAGGTCTTCATATTCTTCTAAGGTAGGTCTATTACTCATAGTAAAGTAACCTTTCTTTTCTATTCTAGGATCTATACTTCTAAGGTGATCAGGTCTATCATTAGTAATTATCCTATCAGGCCAGCGTCCTAAGCTTTCTGCTAAGTTAGCTATCTCAGAACCTGTTTGACTAAAAAATGCTATCCAAGTACTTGATTTACTCATTTAATGCTGTTGATTTAATTCTAATATTTTCTATCTGTATAGGTTTTATACCTCTAAGTTTAAAACTTAAACCTAATGCAAGACCTTGTCCATTACCTTTACCGCTAAAACTATTATCTTCAGATCCTATTTCAATCCATAGTTTTTCAGCTGCTTTTAAGTCTAAAACTATATCATTAAGATACGAATTATAAGGCAGGATTCCAACTTGTTCTAGTACTGGTGTTACTTCAGTTGGGTCTACTCCTAAAGATTCCA
>TARA_B110000027_G_scaffold34945_1_pt1 | contig 17181 bp, 10 predicted proteins | sample TARA_B110000027 | Tara Oceans TARA_B110000027 (sample SAMEA4397101) | marine metagenome | biome: Polar Biome; feature: [SRF] surface water layer (ENVO:00010504); material: water (ENVO:00002006), including particulate matter (ENVO:01000060) such as... | depth 5 m
AAAGTCATTACCATTTCCGAATTGGACATTTAGATTATTGATTTTGTCCTCAGATCCTGATTTTGTAATTATATTGATGGCCCCACTAAAAGCGTTCCCCCCATAGATTGCTGAGCCAGGACCCCTTACTAATTCTATTTGCTTGACATAATCTAAACTGATCCAATCAGGTCCATTTGAACTCGTCAAGTTATCACTAATTCGATGTCCATTGATCAAGATAAGCACATCTTGCAAAGTTGAATTTGACGTACCTCTCGTTCCGAATTGACGCTCATTCCAATCCCCCATTTCGGCAAACCCCGGTGTAATTCGAACTAAATCAAGCAAATTTCTAATACCCAATCGTTCAAAATCACTTTGATCATAAATACTAATAGTTGAAGAAATAAAATCAATACTTTGTGCAAATTTATTGACGAAAACAGAAATTTGATTTTTACTTTTGATATAATCAGTGATAAAGGCTTGCAGTGATGGGGTAATATCAGGTATCGTTCTATCCGAAAAACTTGGATTTATTTTATAATATGCATCCATGAAATTCAGTGTACTATCTCTCAAGTCCAAGGCAAAACTTAATTTAATAGCGAAATCTAAGATCGATTCTTTTGATTCGATGGAAGACTGACTAAAATAATCTTGAAAAAGTTCATTGGTCATCTCCAATCCTTGTTCAAATTGGTTGTTTTTATAGTATACGGAAATCTCTTGCAAGCTCTCAAAAACAATCGCATCAGACTCAACTTCATTATGACTTATATTGAGGTCATCAAAATTTACTTGAGCATAACTTTGATGTTGCTGAAATAATAAATGTCCCAGTAAAAAGGCTAAGAAGGCTTTAATAACTATTCTCATTATTTTTAATTTGGAATATATTTATGGTATTCATCATTATCTTCAAAATCTTCGATCAACCATAAATCTTCAGAATGCGCCAATTTTTTGGCGAACAAATCTAAATCAACAGACCATAAAGACATTCTACCTACAGAATATCGATCGGTACCCAATTTACTTTGACCCCTACTCAATGAAATAAACCAATCATTCCCGATAAACTCTATGTCTTGAATAGCTTGGTTCATTTGATACACTACAGGCACATAATCGTCACTCAGGTCATCAATCTCCCATACATTTATTTTGTCGTCTCTTCCTCCTGAAACAATAAAACGCATCAAGGGATCCAAAGTAAGTACGGTTAATGCAGACAAATGTGCACTCTTATTTTGAAAAATAACTTTATCCTCTCCAAAAGAGTAAATGAGAAGTGTCCCTTCTTGTGTTCCTATTACGATCCAATTGTTAGCATCTAAAAACTTCAAGCTAGTTATTTTTGATGTCAACCCCTCTATCCTTATTTTTTCTTTAAAATCGATATCTCCATCAGGAGAACAGCCCCAGAATTCAATTTCTGATAATCGCCCATTGATGGCAATGATGTTTGATTTATGAGAAAAATCAATAACATTGATATCATGTTTAATATCAACTGGCGGTAATTCAGCATAACCACCCGAAGATAAATTCTCTTGAACATAAGTCAATTGACCCAAACTATTTGAAATTAACAGATCTCCATCAGTCAAATTAATGATACTATTGATAGAACCCTTAGCATTATTTTCGTTAGTAAACTTCCTTTCTGTATTCTGAAATATCTTACCATCTACGGTGCCATAAAACAAGTCATCCCCCTCTGATAAATATTTCATAGATCGAATACCTGAAGTAATCTCCCTTATCCGTATATACCTATTCGAAATCAGAAAATCCGTATCCTGAAATTTATTTTCAGAAGGCAAGTTCATTTCAAATATATCACTTTGATCTGTACCAATGGCCAATTTAGTTTTAGTCTCATTTAAATCGAGCACAGTTCCAAACTGGATTTTGGATAACTCCTTATTTAATTCGATATCCAATTTTTGAAATACATTTCCCATGGATTGAATAAGATTTTTTTTGCTCATATGAAACGCTGCTTTCATTTCTAGTGATGAACTCGGGAAGTTTTGGATCAAATCATTGTATTGGGGATTATCTAATGAATTAAGTAGTTTATAAGCTAATGCAGTCAAATTAGCAGCAATTTTAAGATTGTCTGCGATAGGCGTAGTTGCTAATTCCAATATCTGACTACATATTTTGTTAATCTGACCTAACGTGGCATAATACTGAAACTCAATTTTTTTGTTCTCAATATTTTTTTCAGATTCAGTAAGTTTTATTTTTAACGCGGTTTGCCTTTCAAGCAACACTTGAGCACCCTTTCTGGCCTGCTCAGCCTGCTTTAAAGCATCAACTGCCTGACTTTTGGCAGCATTGGCTTCTTTGTTTTTTTCGACGGAGCGTATACTGTCTCTTTTTGCCGCATAACTCGCAATCTCAGCTTTTTCAGTTTGTTCTTTCGCTATTTCCATTGCCCGACCAGCAGCCACTTTTTCTCTATTAGCCTCCCGTTTACTATTATTCGCTATGATCTTCTGATCAACGGCCACACCCGTAAAATAAATACTGACAAATATTAAGCCTATGGTAATCAAAAAGAAAACCACACCTATCATTCCATTTCTTTTCGCCTTTCTTCGCCTTGACTTTTCTTCCTCCTCTAGAATCCGCTGAGAAGTTTCAAATTGGTCTCTACTCTTATCTACAAACTCTTTGACCAAATTATAATTTATTCCATAGCGCTTCGCCCATCCTTTTTGTGGATTGACCTCTTTGTACCATTGCAATACACTTCTTAGTTTTTCTCCCTCATATAATGCTTCGCCTTTCGAAACATCAATGAAGATATCATGATAAATATCCGCATTCTCCTTTTCATCATGGACCCACTTCTCTAACCTGAGCCATTTATGAATTAAGATCTCCTCATCAAGTGCTACCCTAGAATATGATGTAATGATGATTTTCGAATTATCTAATAAATGATCTAAATGGTCCAGCCTTTGATCTGCGCCTGTAATAGGATCTACTTTTAACGCGCCACATTTTTCATACACAAACTCCTTAACGATGTTTATTATCACATCCCCGTCTATATTAGTAAATTCAGCAATTTCTAATATGGGCATTGATAATTCAAACCCAAGATCAGATTCACTCGCCAAAAGCTGAAAAATCAACCGACAGTTATTCTGATCCTCCTTCGAAAAGGCCGCATAAATTGCTTCTAATTGATAATCGATAGAATTTTGAAAGCCTGAAACAGCCTCAAGATCTTCCAATGAAATAGCACTTCTACCATTCTCAAAACTATGCTCAACACTGAGCCTCATTGCATGCTGGAATTCTCCTAAAGAAATTGGATTGGTACGATAATAACTAGCAATATGATCTTTAATTTCTGTATCAAAAGTCAGATATCCTTGAGATTCAAAAAAATCAAGCGTACCCATCAAATCAGCGAAAGAAAATATGGGGAGATTAATTTGATTTTTATTGATGGTCTCAATGAACATAGGGTGATCAGGAAAACAACTGACAAGATCATACGATCTTCTTGATCTCATGGAAATAATAATACCTATTGGATAAGCAGTTTGACTTATTACTTCTTCAATCCGTTCGAGAAAAATATCGATCTCTAAAGAATCCTTTGCTTTCTTCTTCAAATGGAATAAATCATCTAATCGATCAATATTTAATAAAATATTACAATCAGAGATTAATTTGTGCTCTTCCAATATCTCAATGATCCCATATTTGTTATCTGTTAATATTTTTTCAAATTTCTCAATCAAACTCGGATCGATCTTTTCATTTGGTGTACTTCTTATGAAATCCACTTCTGCCAGTGCTCTGGCCAGAGATCGTATCGGATTGGTTCCAGGATATAATTGAGCTATTTTCCAATTTTTAATCCCTTTAACAATAAATCCATCTTGCAAAGCAGGTATTACTTTTGCATTCAAAAAAGAAGTTTTCCCAGAACCTGGATCACCTAAAAGGGCAACAAAATTAGTATCGGCTAGTTGTCTTAAAAGAGATAATTTGATATTTTCATTTCCTTGATAAAGCCCAGCGTCTTGAGTTTTAAAACTTGCTAATCCTCTGAAGGGATTTTTTTTATCTATTGATTTATTGACGGTCATTTGCTATCAGTAAGTCCAAAATTTTATTAGATACGCTTAGCCTTTGTGATCTTTTTTCAAAAGGATCTTTTTTAAGTTGGTCAAGATAATCAAAATATAACTTTTCGAAAACACTCATTTCATCAAAATCAAGACCTACCAAATTGACAGATAAATGGGCAGGTAAACAATCAAATATGATTTTACGAAATAATTTAACGTAACTTTTTCTGTTAAATTTCTCCGTCCAATTGGGATAAACAATGCTTATTCTAAAGTTAAAATCATCGGCTGTCCTACTACCAAGTCTATGATACCTCAGGTTTAAATTTTTACTACCTTTTTCAATCAACTTTTCGAAATAGGCCACCAGCTCATTGATGTAATCTTCTGATTTTAATTTCGAGGAAAATTTCTTTTCAATGCGAGCCATTTTAATTCCTGAGCCATTCGCTAAATAAATAATAAATATATCAGGTGATTCCTCAATCACTTCATATTGATCAAGCTCTTTTGCATTTGAAAGTAATTGCTTGGCCTTTTCATTATAATCTGAAATGCTTTCAGGCTCTATGCTCGAAAATAAAATATCATTTTTCTCATTTAATACCTGGAATAAAAAATCTTTTTTATTGTCTAATCTAATATAATTAGAAAATTGTTTTTCGATTTTAATCACTTGAAAAGTGTCTACCGAAGACAAAATGAACTTTTTGGCTGCTCCCTCACTATCAAATACTTTTGTTGATTTTGCTAAAATAGTACCGATAGCATTCTTTAACATTACTTTATAATCACCTGCCGAAGAATTTAATACGGTATAATTATTGGCATAACTTGCCAATAGAATAGCATCCTTCGCTGCACTCATTTGAGAGGTTTCATCTAAAACTGTGATACTTTGAAAAAGCTCGTTTTTTTTGTTTTCATCAAGCAATGTATAATTGGCTTTAGTTTGGTCGACCGGACGTAAAAGAATGTGTTCTACTACATGAAAATTTTGACATGACTCATTCTTTTCAGCAAAATATTGAAGCACTTGATCATATTTTTTCTTTGCCGCTGACTCAGAATCGAGCGCTATTAATTTGGTGGCAACTTCTCCCGTTGGAGGATTAAAATAAATAATGAATTGAGCACCTTCTTGTTCAATACTATAATTTTTATGATTTGCTCCATACTGAAATAAATATCTTAAATACTTCGAGGAATTAACTAAAAATGTAATCTTGTCTGATGAAACGCCTGCATTTAATTCTATAGATTTTTTTTGCGTTTTAGTACTTACGGTTTCATTGATAGCAGCACTTGTTAATCTTTTGGCCTTTAGATTGTTTTTTAAATCATCTTTAACGATCAACGGACTGCTATGCTGTAAAAGACCCATAAGATAAGATACCTTTCTTTTGAAGGGCGTTTGGATATTACTTGCTCCTTCACTTAAAATATTCAAGCCTTTTGCCAAGTATTTATTAGCATTGATCACTTCATTTAAAAACGCTGATTTCGTCATGAGATAATCTCGCTCAATTTCATTTTGTGATTTTTCTTTAAAAGCGCTATCATGGGAAAACGCCTGAAAACTATGCCTGAAATCTTCTCCAAACCTTGCCAGAACATGGGTAATCAATCTATCCTTACGATTAAAAGCATCATCATGATTGGAAATAATTTTAGACAAATCACGGATATCCATACTTACATATAGCTCCTGATCAAGCAATTCAGCGGACATTAACTCGTGCAAAGTAGTCTTTAGTTCATCAACTATATTTTGATTCAATTCATGAACATCTTCCTTTTCTTCATCTGACTCAGTTTTTGAATGTTGATGGGCATCATATATCCGATTGAGAAGATCATGTATTTTGGGATGGGCGTATTTCTTTTTTAGTCTTCCTACATTATCTAAATCATTTTCATAAAGACGCCAATCGTTCTGCACTATTCTCTCTACTTCCTTAAACTTATCTCTCAGATCCAATTTTAACTCATTGAGTTTGTAAGCTTCTTTATCACTTAATTCCTCTTTTCGATCGTTTAAAACATGAATTTTTTGCTGAAGTTCCACTACACTTATCAGTTTTTTGACATAGAGCTCTTTTGAGTCATTAAGTGTATCTTCAATCTTTTGACCAAAATACGTCGACAATGGACCTTCATCTAAATCCGTAACATTAAGTAAATTTGAGATTTGAGATAATTGGGCCAAATGATTGGACATTATTTGATCAAAAAACGCTAAATATCCTCGAAGTTGACCCGATTGAGCTTGTCGCAAAGAGCTTTCATCAGCGCTGGGAATATAAGTCCCCACCCCGTACAATTCGGGAAAGGATCTTTGAACAGGTAAATAAGTGTTTAATTGATTTGTTTTGACGTTAACTGATTTTTCTGTCAGCTCTTTTAATATCTTATAACTGGGCTCTGTGCGCGCATCTAATAATTCTGTAGCATAAATTACCGCTTCCTCATTAAAATTATCTCTAGTCCCTCCCTTTTGAATACTTATGTCAAGATCCTTGAAAAGATCCGCTTGCCCCCCTTGACCGATAACACCTAGTGTCAAAAACTTTCCGTTGGGTACTTCTATAACATCTCCCAAAATAGGTATGCCCCCGATCCCCAATCGTAAACTGAGTACATCCCTTAGTCCTTTGATCCCTAATAGATCATCTGTTAATTTAGAAACATGAAATTCGTTGGCTTTTCCAGTGAGGGATTCCTCTTTTATAAACCCATTTTCAAATGATGAAATATCATAAATTTCCTCTGTTAATTTCCCTTCTGAGGTCAATTGCTCTAAGGTATAGAACGGTACAAGAGGATTAAAATATCGTTCGGTTACAAATAATATTTTTGATAAAATATCTTCGGTATCAGCACGTGGGTCAATCTCTATTTCACACGAAAAGGATAATTTTTCGGGAATTAAAATATTTATTTTCGATAAATCTTCACCCAAACTCCTGTGTGCATGGAATAATTTTTTAATTCCTGATCTAATTTGATCATAATCTTTCGATTGCACATGACTTTTCACTAGGATTTCAATATTAAAAAGTCCTTTAATCCCCTGTAGATGATCATCCACTTTTGTGATCCAACAATTTGAAAGTACCCCGGAAAAATGATCTAGTATCAATATACGATAATCATTAACCGTAACTGCTCCAGGAGAAAAAGCTACGTCTGGTGAGACTAATGCATGCTTACTTAATATGTTTTTCCTATCCCCTTCATGAAATAATATCGTCTGTATATCTAGATTGGTTCGAAATGAAATATCTGTTAACGCATAAACAAATTGTTCCAAAATAGTAACTCCAGGATCATGAGCATTGTAATCCGTCCAAATATCTCCAGAAATTTTTTGCGTATGGCCAATGGCCTCTTTACGCAAAAAGTCATAATCCATACCTTTTGGTATTTCTTTATTCTGAATTATTTTTATATCCTCTTCCGACATTGTATTTTTATATTGCTATATGTTATCCCAATCTCTCATCCCACAAAGAGGTGATGTGGTATTTTATTTGCACTACTTGATTGTTTTTATCATTCCCATAATGTTGGGAAGATTTAATCTCAAGCTGATATTGCCCATCATTTGTTTGTTTCCATCTGAACTTCAATCGATGCCAAAACCATCCATATTGAGCTTGAGTTACGTTAATCTTATTATTTTTACTGTCATGTGTGCCAACGGCAATGGCATGAGCAAAGGCGTATTTTCCACGTTGCTTCACCCCTTCAACTTTTGCCACGATTTCGAAAATGTTACAACCTGATAAATTTTCAATCAAAATATGCCATTCTCCATCGGCTGTAATGACTGCCTTGTTTGGATAAGTTCCCACTCTAGCTTTCATACCCACCGCTCCATCTACCTCTAACGGAAACGATGGTGAGGTAGTACCCATACCGACATTTCCTCCTTTTTGTAAAAAAAGTCGACTACCATCTGTACTTTCAGAAATACTCAACCCTTTTGACCTTTCATTCGGATTAACGGCAATACTCCATGCCGGATGTGTTTCTTTTATATCTTCAAAAAAACTTATCAATTTTTGAGAGTCTCCAATAGGAGATAATTTAAGCCCATCCTCAACGGTTTTGGCAAATCCATCATCGATTTTATTAATAGTAGAGTCTATTAAATTGGCAAAATGAACCTCTGTCGGTATCTGACCTCTTTGAAAAAATCTCTTTAGGGTTGATCGGTTGAAAATTTCCATAATTAATAAATCAATTTTTAAATATCCAATTCAATAGCATAATAAGTATCCTTTTCATGATCATAAAAGGGAAATATAACTTCATCATCTTCTTCAGTTGTAATGACGAAATCACTTCCAATTTTCATTGTATTGATTTTAGTTTCTTCGGGTAGGGCGCCTTTTTTTTGCTCAATCAATTCTATGTCATGCTCTTCACTAGGTATTAAAACACTCCAAGGCGAAGTAGATTTCAATGTATTATTGGTTCCTTGATTACTTGCAGAATCAGAGATATTGAATCTCCCCTTTTCATAATGAATCAATACAATGGAGAACTTTGTAATGTAGGTGACATAATCCAATGATTCAATAAATGTCATGATATCATCTCTTTCTATAGAACCACCTAAGTTCATTTCCACCTGACGACTAGCAAACCAAGGACAAATAAAGTTTCGGAGATCTTTATGAAGTCTTTTCATAAATTCACCAGATCCACTCTTGTTACTCACTTTGATCTGACCTGTTATCTTGACCTTTTCAAAAGTAGTATTTACAATTTCGACTTTAGCGAAAGGCGATACTACCTTTTCAACATAAGCTTGTATAGCTTTAAGCTCATAATAATCAATTTTTGGTAAATAAAAATTTTCATTAAAGGAAAACTTGGGAATCACAATTAATTTAATCATTCCAGTCATAACGCTGTCTGGGTGACTAAAATGATTAATGCATTTTACTTGAAATAAATTTGGGAATTTTTCCAAAATAATTTTTTCGATAAACTCCGGGGTAATCCCTCTATTTTTATGTTGAATTCTTTCTGATACCCGCATGTATAAATCAGACATTGATTCCTTACTCCTACCGCCAAAAGAAGCATAAGGCTGACTTATATTATTAACTTCATCTCTAGCTTGAATCAATCTATCAATAGTACCAGCAGGAATGTTCTGTTCCCAATGGGCATCTGATTTGTGAGCCGTCCAAGTGGCCAACACACCATTATTCTTGATCAATTTAATTTTTGACAGCAGTTTTGAATTATTTAGTGTCGAAGCGCTGATCCAATATTTATCTGTCGGTAAGATATCATGGGCTTTATTGATTAATGTTGGAATCTTAAGCTGAACAATTCCAGAGGTCGTAAAGTTGTGTGTGCCGTCATTAATGATCTCATTTTCACTAAAAGGAATCCATTGATTATCAACTAGATAAGACCATCTGATAGAGGGTATCTCTATTTGATCTATTTCATTTTGTATATTATCCTCCAATTCAAAATACAAGGACATCTCTGCGGGTACAGGAAGATTATCAATACCCAGTATTAAATAACCTTCATCGTTGAATTGAGGAAACCAATGATTATGAGAAGGTATACCCTCATCAAAAATCAAAAAATTGCCAAAGGGATGCAGATGATAAATTTGATCTTTACCCGTTTTGATGTTATTACTCAGTTTATTTTGATCCAATGTGATCAAAGTATTCGCAGAATATTTTAGTGTCATCTCCCGTATTTGGGGAGATAGTGGTTCTTTAGGTATAGGCACCTTTGGCTTTTCCTTAGCAGGGAAAATTCCTGCTTTGGGTTGTGGCGCATTTTCCATGAGGGCATTTGTGTACAATTCTGAATACAAACCAAAACCAAAACCATCTTCAGGCCCCAATAATTCTATTTTGAAAAATCCTGTTTTTGAACTGTTATCAAAATTTTCAACATCAATACTATCGTAAATAGGTTTCAGTTTCAATTTATCAATATTGACCTCACCAAGGTATGATTGATTATTCAATCTATCTTCATTACCTACACTACCAAACAGATCAAAATTCTGAACATTATCTAGTTCTTCGGGGTGAAACTGGAAATCAGTTAAACCTGTAATCCCTACTTTAAAAGAATCATTAGAAATATTATTTTGGTAGGCCTCATAATACGTCTTGAATCCACCCGGCTTTTTAGGTAAATTATGCCACTTAATATCAATGGCTAAGTCAGTGATTCTTTTTTGAAAAATTTCCTCATTTCCTATCAAAAAATACGCCCCTGATTCGGGAGCAGAACCAAATGGGGAAAATGGAACCGTTATGTCTAATTTACCAAGATCGTTAAATACTGATAAGTTTTTCATTTCTGAAACCTCGACCCTTATCTCACAAGTCTCAATCGTTAAGTCTTTGATAAAAGAATACGAATACATGGCTCTTTCTGAAGATAACTTGAATTCGAAAACCGGCCATTCAGTTGAATATCCTTCACCATGTACTTCTGCATTGTATCCCAATATTTCTGGATCTCCTCGATCAAAGGCGATTTGAAACTGTATTTCGCCCGAAACCCAGTTCTTAGGAGGTATAATTTCATAAGAAGTCACATCGAACCAACCCTCTAATGTAGTCACCCTAATATCAAAAATATTTGAAATGATTTTCTTAAACCCCGCGTCTGCAGAAAGACCCTCCTCATGAGAAATTTCTTCAATAAAAGAAATTAAGGCTGATAGTGATTTAAGACTAAACTTATAATTTAAAGTAACCCGTCTCAAGCCCTCTTTGAGAATTAAAACCGGAGAAGATAGCGCGAAGCCAATTCTGGCTTGTTCCATATCTCGATCTTTTAAACTTAGATCAGATTGATCTTTTCCAAAAGAATCAAAAGCACCAGGATTATTGGTGATATCTAATGTTTTTCCCTCATCATTCAACATTACTTCTCTTTGAAAGATATTAGAAACTGATTTAAAGGTATTGCCTAAACCAATGATACCATTTTGAGCTACGTGTATCAATTTTAAATCTGAAACTTGGGCCGAATTTAACTCTATACCATGATCTGTTTCATAAGTATACTCATATCCTTCTTCATCAATTCCAGCGTACAATAAAGTTCCTGGAGGAAGATCATATTTAAGAATATGATCTGAAGGTTCAAGAGTTATAAATACTTGATCCGGAGTAGCTTGTCTTGATTTTTGTCCTAAAATATCTAAGTAAAAATAATTCAATTGATTTTTCAGAACATTGTTGATGTCTTTCTGGGTATGTTCATAGCCTTCCAAGAAGGCAATCAATAAAGAAACATGAGGCGGATGATAAGGATAATGGGTGAGCATATCCTTTAATAATTTTGGCGCTGCAGACTTCATGTAATTCGTGAAGCCCAAAATTGAATTAAAAATAACTGAGAGTTCTTTGATCCCTCTATTTAAATCTATGGCAGTATCCTCTTTATCCAAGTCGATAAATTCATTTGATGATTCGGTCCAGATTTTATCAAATAAATCCATGTCGAATAATTCATCTTCTGCCAATGTCGATTGACTTTTAATCTCACGCACCAATTTAATGAATTCCTTTAATTGCTGAGATAAGGTCGTTCTGATAGAGTTACTTAACTGTTTAAATAAGCTATTCTCAGAAAGATAGACTAGGTCAATCTTAGACTTTACATACCACTCATTGATAGTTCTAAATAAATTGGCTATTAATTTTAGTTGTTCTAAAAGCTGTTTATCATGATCTAAAGTAGTTCTTGTTTCTTTTAAATCTATCTCACCATTTTTATAGTTTTGGTTCAACGAATTTGTATCAAATGATGCTATTGAAGCAATCTGAAAAGCCAGGTTTTGATTGAAAAAACCAGACCAGTCACCTTCAGGCTTATTGTCATTATTGACAAATTGAATGTGGGAACTAAAATCGCTTATGAAGTTCAATAAATCTGACAGAGATCTTTCATCAATACGAATAAAATCTTCTTGAAGGTATTTATTATACCTATTTAATACTGAAGATCCATTTGACTTTAGAGTATCTAATTGATTCATATTCACATATCAGTAATATGAGTACCTTCTTTTATATAAAAAGGAAATACTGCATTGGTTCTTACGTTAACAGATTTTATCATGTATGTCAATTGAATTAAAAGCTTTCCATCTACTAGCTCAGATTGGTCAATATCTACTTTTTCTAAATCTATCCTAGGCTCAAGCCGATTGATCGCCCCCTCTACAGTATCTGCTAAGCGGGCAAGAGATCCTTTGTTTATGCTTTCAAAAGTGAAATTTTTCACATCGGAGCCAAAATCTGATCGCATGATTCTAGAGCCTAAATCCGTGAATAAAATAATTTTTAAGCTTTGACTAATATCTACTTCATCCGTCACCATATCCACAGCTTTCGTATGTTTATTGAAAGAAGGAGGAAAACTCCAACCAGTACCCAAAAAGGATTTTAAATCTTTAGCCATTATGATACTATCGTTTTCTTAAAACTATCATTAACTCCAAGGTACCTTGGTTCACCATTTATAATATCGCCGCAATTTTTATCTGCTCGTAACTAATGTAATAAACCCTTAGGTATCATGCTCTTTAGCATCACTCCAATTATCTGATTTATTTAATTCTTTTCTCAATTATCTAAATTTTAGAATCATAAGTGAAATGAGCCATCAAGGCCAAATAGATTTCACTTTCAATATACAAACATATTTTGTTCCTAAAAAAATATACTAACTAGTTTATATTAACCGCTCCCCCTTTAAGAATCACTTTATCGGAACCTTTGACCTCTGTTGTAGCCCCTTGTAAACCTACCTTGGCTTTCGCTTTCAGGGCTATATTCGCTCCATTCAATTTCAAATCAACCTTACTTTTTATTTCTGTGGCTGCTCCTGAGTCCATCGTAATTTTTGCTTTTGACTTAAAAATCAAATCTTTACCACTATCAAGAGTGATCCCTTTATCATTTAGTAAAACTGAATTCTTGTTTTCGTCTTCTAATTTTAATGATTTTCCTTCATCATCAAGCGTTACTTTTTGGCCTCCAGGTGTCTCAATTGTAATTATTTTTTTCTCATCCTCAAAGGTTAATTTTAATTTATTTTTTGTAATGATTGCTTTATCTTTATTCTCCTTTTCCGGAGTAAAAGGTGGCTTGTTTTTTTTACTATAAAGTGATCCAATAATAACGGCAAATCTTGGGTCATTGTTGACAAATGAAAGGATCACTTCATCTCCTACATCAGGATAAAAATAATAGCCATAATCAGGTGACGCATGAAGATGGCTCAACCTTGCCCACAAACCTTCTCCAGAGGTCTCTATAAAAGGTACATCTACTTGAACTCTGTATTCCCCTGCTGGGTCCGTGTCCATTTTTTTAACCTTTCCTATATGTATCCCTGAAATAGCAGGCAACAAACCAAGTGCACTTGGACCCTCTATATTACCGTTATCAGTAAAGGTCTTAGGTTGTAATCCAAACCCCGTTTCAGTTTTCCAAAATCCATCTTCAAAGGTGTGAACAATTTTAGTAAGATAAGCCAAGCCATTAAAATGAGGTGAAAACCCTGCAAGATTGATTAATTTCCCAACTTCCGGTGCTGCATTACCTACAAAAGAAGCAAACCCTCTTATTTTGGATAATCTAGAATGTTGTAAATGAGACTTAGCCCAAGACTTTAACAGGCCACTATCTTCTGGTGTTGAAGTGTTTAAAGCCAATTCAGGGCTTTTTCCAACCGCAGAAAGTTTTTTTCCAGTAATATCTCCATGGGCATTTACTGGTGGTTCGGTTCCTGCTGACTTCACCAAGCTCAATTTTTCACTATCCCAAGATTGAAATTCTACTGAACTTAATTGATTTATAGCATCCATATCGGCAGAAAAATCTATAATTTCTAGACCGAAATTTATATCTAGTACAGCACTCCCGCTTACCACTGGTTCAGCAACACTTAATTTAGCTCCTTCATTGATTACTACCATGGCATTGGCATCTGCACGTGCTAGAAGAAAATCCCAATCAGAGCAATTGTACTGTACTAAGTTTGGATGTTTAAAGGTTGTGGCACTGACTGTTTTAGACAATCCATAACCTCCAATTATTTCTGAAATAACATCACTATCTTTCTTTTTGACAAAATTAGTGGTCTTTCGGGTTGTCGCTAATTGAAAGGCTTTATCCATGCAAGTGAGAACGAGCTCTGAAGACCTAAACCTAACTTTCAAACTATGCCCCGTGATTACACCAGAAAAGACTTCCTGCTCTTTTTGATTGTAACCCATTTTGATGGAAATGACTTTATCTGGGTCAAAATCCTTACTTGCACTCGCGTCGAAAGTTTCATCCGACGGATTGCCATCCATAATAATTATTCTAGCCTTGGAAACCTTATTAATCTCTTTGGTTACAACTATAGACTTTATACCATACGTAGCACCCATATCCTTTCCTCCAACCATTACTGAACAGCTAGGAATACCCATATTACTAGTTATCGGAGATGCCATATTATTTTTCTAGTCTAGGAAAAAGAATTTGTTGACCAGGAACTAAATTCCTAAAATCAACAATATCATTGGCTGCGGCTACTTGTAAATAGAAACTAGAATCTCCATAAATATCTTCACACATCAAGGGTAAATTATCACCCTCTTTGATCTCGATGAGGTGAGACATATCCGGTGAATTTAATTTACCTAACTTCTGATCCAGATCCACCACTTCTTTGAAATGAGCAGTGAGCACTGCTCTTATCGGAAATCCCATAAAATCAAAAAGTGTATAGTTTACGGACAGAGAATCCATTTTACAAGTCAATTGTAATGAACCCCATATTAGCTTTAACCAATTTGTAGTATGGGTGCTTGAATTGACATCTATACAAAGTGCTTTAAGTGATTTGATGCTATCAACTATATTGGAGTTCCCTGGTATCGCTCCTGTATCATCCAATGTAAAGGATAAATCGATTTCCTCAGCATCCGGAGGTGGGGTCATGGAAATTTTCAATCCATTAGCTAAAGTAATAGGAGGTAAAGGTTCTTTTCTCTGCCATGCTTTGGTATAACCCGTTGGATTTAATTGAACAGTAAAAGAACCTACTAAATCAGATTTGCTACACTTAGAGGACTTGAATGCATTGATGGTCAATAACAGAACTGCCATAATTTTTAAAATCTATCTTTCTCATTTTTAAGGTAATCTACTACTTTATCAAAACATTTTTGAATAAGTTCTTCTTCCTTCCCTACATCTTTCTTTGTTACAGATTCAGATGCGGATTCATTTCCAAAATATTCGGTCTTATTTTGATCGTTTACCTTTGCCTTTATTGAAAATTGATTCACTTTGATTGCCATAATTTATAAAATTAAATTTAAAGAGATATACTTTCGATTTAAATTTTTAGATAGTTAAAGTGATCTTGTAAATGAACTATACTTAAGAGTAATCGTTTCTATTGCAATGGCATCTTTGTCAGCCCTAAATTCAGACATCTCTATCTTTATAGGATACGCATTTTTAAAGTTCCATGCTGCCAAAACTTTCGTGCCAGAGCCGTCTCTTAATTTTACAATTATTTCTTTTGGGGCTATGCTGTGAACCCAAAAGTCTCCACCACTGTCAATCATTTTTTGACACCATGTATAAAATTTCGATTTAGTTTCAATGAGGCCTCGTTCAAGAACTAAGTCTTCGTATAAGGTATGTTTGGGCAAGTGATAAGCAGTGTTTGCATCTCCTCCCGAATATATAGGCTCTGTCTCCAAGGACTTTGTAATACCTTTTACGGATTGCCAATTGGTATCATCCCCAGGAAAAGTAGTCACTTCAACCGAAAAACTAAAACTTAGTATAGGTTCTTTAAATTTTTGTTCGCTCAAAATTGAAATAATTAAAGCTTATAAATCATTACTAAGGTAAAATAACAACCATATCCGCAAATTTGATGACTAATTTTTCAATGGCAGGTGCCCCTTTTTTTTGTGAATCCATTTCTGAAAAATTTATTTGAACCGGAATAGCGGCAGACAACGACCAACTCATTTCTGGAGAGAATTTAGTTTTTCCATCTTCAGAAGCCATGCTCCCTAACTTGATTAAAACATTCTGCGGTTCTGCTTTAATCAAATTCTTTTCCCACCATTCAAATAATCTAACGTCTTTTGAAAATACTCCCTTCTCCATGGTAACATCACCGTACACCGTACGACCTGCTATATTATAATCATAGTTTTGTTTTGAGTTTCCATGAGAATATGATAAAAAATTAGTTTTTGCTTCTAATCCAGTAACTTTTTGAAACTGAAAAACAGACTGACCTATCTCAACTTGAAAATAAAAAGCAGGTAAAGGCCATATTTTTTCTTTACCCAAAAAAGTTTTTTTCTCAGATAACTTAGCTTTTTTGTTTCTAAGATTTGTTGATTTAACCTTATCCTTTGACAACTTAGGCAACTTTCCTTTGGTTGTCGGGCCCGGAAATTTTTTAGCCTTCGTTGTTAACTTTGCTTTGGCTTTTTTGTTTCTGAGATTTGTTGATGTAACCTTTTCCTTTGACAACTTAGGTAACTTTGCATGAGGTCGAGGAGTGGTAACCGGCTTGACCAGAGATTTTAGCTTTTTCGCCATCTTATCTTTATATTAAGCCCTAAGAAATAAAGCGCACTTAACTACTGAGTCAAGTGCGCTTTATTCTAAATGAAAGATTTGTTAAGGTGTTGTAAACTCAATACCTTCATGAGCCAGAACCAATTCTTCAACAGCAACTTCACTACTAGAAGAATTTAAATCCGTACCCACTACCTTCATAGGGAAAGCATTGGTCAAGGTCCAAACAATTTCAGCCTCTCCGGCCTCATTTAACAGTGATATTATGACTGTTTTCCTTTCTATTGTATTCATTGAAATAGAATTAAACCACTCATACATTCTGATATCACCCGTAAAGGTTCCTTTCTTCAAGGAAATATCACTTGACTTTCTCAAACCAGGCATTTTGATCGTTGAAAACTCCGGACTGTCACCATGACGATATTCAATAATATCAACTTCGGCGTCCATTCCTGAAATTTCTT
>TARA_B110000027_G_scaffold13879_1_pt1 | contig 17167 bp, 18 predicted proteins | sample TARA_B110000027 | Tara Oceans TARA_B110000027 (sample SAMEA4397101) | marine metagenome | biome: Polar Biome; feature: [SRF] surface water layer (ENVO:00010504); material: water (ENVO:00002006), including particulate matter (ENVO:01000060) such as... | depth 5 m
GCTTAATTGATGAATCTCAGCTTGATTCCTCCAAAGCGCTGGTACTATCGAAGGTAAAAATTAAGAATCAGTCCAATGGAATGGAGTTAGACTATCTTCTAGTTGCTGATGGTGAAGCAGATTTAGCTGCTGGTAAGATTTCTGTAAACTCGCCTATCGGAAAAGGATTGTTAGGAAAAAGTGTTGGAGACATTGCCGAAATTCAAGTGCCTAATGGTATTTTGAAGTTTGAAATCATTAATATTTCAAGATAATTTAGTTCTTAAAATCATCCAATGAGTTCGATTTTTACAAAAATAGTCAATAAAGAAATCCCTTGTTATAAGGTCGCTGAAACCGCGAAGTTTTTAGCATTCCTTGATGTAAACCCAAACACAAAAGGTCATACACTCTGTATTCCAAAACAAGAAGTTAATAAAATTTTCGACTTAGGGTCATCTACCTATTTAGAACTAATGGATTTTTCAAGAACCGTAGCCATTGCCTTAGAAAAAGCAGTGGACTGTAAACGTGTTGGAATGTCTGTTATAGGCCTTGAAGTCCCTCATGTACACGTACATTTGATTCCTTTAAATACTATGGAGGATGCGCAATTTATTAAAAAAGAAACATTGCTTCCTGAAGAATTTGAAGTTTTAGCTAAAAAAATAGCGTCATTCTTGTAGGCGTTTTAAGCTAATTCGTAGTGTAGTGCCTTTATCAATTTCAGACTCAAGAACTTTAATTTTCCCTTTGTGATATTCATTAATAATTCGTTTGGAGAGCGATAGGCCTAACCCCCAGCCACGCTTTTTTGATGTATAGCCAGTCTCAAAAATTCTTTTAAACATTTTCTTTGAAAGCCCTTTGCCCGAATCACTTATATCTATTAAAACCAAAAGATCTGTTGTGTGTATAGAAACCTCAATATGTCCTTCGCCTTTCATAGCATCAATGCCATTTTTAACAAGATTTTCGATAGTCCAGTTATAAAGCTCTGGATTAAGTGAGACTGAAATAGCTTTGTTTGGAGCATTCATTTTAAATGTAATGAGCTTACTACTGCGAGATTCCAAATAGTCAAAAGATTCTTTAGTGGTGGAGACGATGTCTGTTGCTCTTAGCAATGGAATTGACCCAATTTTACTAAAACGTTCGGTAATTATTTCTAAGCGATGAATATCTTTTTCCATTTCAGAAATATAAGTTGGATTGACAGCTTCTGTTTTTAAGAGCTCTGTCCAACCAATAAGCGATGAAAGCGGGGTTCCAATTTGATGAGCAGTTTCCTTAGCCATTCCCGTCCAAAGTTTGTTTTGGGAAGCCGTTTTGGAACTCCTGTAGAAAAAATACACAACGCCACTGAACAATAAAAATATCAAGATAAGCATCAGTGGATAATACTTCAATTTGTTTAGTAGATCGGAATTCCCGTAGTACATTGTAGATAAGACTTTGCCTTCGTAGACAACCTCAATAGGGCTATTTTCTTGACGAAATTTTAAACTTAAATTCTTAAGGTATTCCTGATTGTTTTTAGACTGTAGTTTAATGTTTTTAGACTGAAAATTCCCTTCAGAATCTTCACTGATCATTGGAGTTGAAGTATTACTTTGAATTATTTTTAAAGGAAAATCACTAATATTTCCGTTAAGGTCAATGATTTTTCCAAGCTCTAATTGTGCTTGAGAAAAATTTTCCATTTTTACGCGCTCCTCTTCTTTGAATTTCTGAAAAAATCGATAAGTATTCCACAAGATCAATGAAATGATCAGGGATGAAATAGCAATTATCACCCAGCGTAAAACCTGTTGTTTTGAAGAATTTTTCATTAATATATTTTTTCGATTTTAAATATAATGTATTTATAGTGAAATTATTGTTTTATATTATTGCTTTCTGCTTTTAGTTGGAGTCTTAATTTGTTAAGTTTGTATATATTAAAAAAAAGCTATACATTAATTGTCAATTTTAAAAAAAATGGAAGTACAAGGAAAAATCAAACTCATCGGAGAAACGCAGTCTATTGGATCAAACGGATTTAGAAAGCGTGAATTAGTAGTCACTACAGAAGAACAATATCCACAACATATTATGGTGGAATTTGTGCAAGATAAAACCGATCTTTTAAATAACTTTCAAGTTGGACAACAGATTAAAGTAGGTATTAATTTACGAGGTAGAGAGTGGATCAATCCACAAGGAGAAGCAAAGTATTTTAATGCTATTCAAGGATGGAGGATCGAAAATTTACAGCAAGCACAACCACCTGCAAATGCAGCGCCAGTAGCGCCAGCACAAGCTTTTGAGCCTGCAACAGACTTGACAGCAGACGAGCCAAACGATTTACCGTTTTAACTAAAGGTAAACACTGGATAAGATGACTTCAATATAAAAAATGAAGTGGCTTAATACTGCAATAGAATTCCCACCATTGATTGAAGCAAATGCAGATGGACTCTTGGCTGCTGGAGGCGATTTGTCACCAGAACGAGTCTTTTACGCCTATCAAAATGGAATTTTCCCATGGTATGAATTTGATCAACCCATATTATGGTGGGCGCCAGACCCTAGATTTGTATTATACCCAGATAAGCTAAAGGTTTCAAAAAGTACAAAACAAATTTTGAGAACTCAATCGTTTAAAGTTACTGTAAATAACAACTTTAAAGCCGTTATTCAAGCTTGTGCCAACGTGAAACGAAATGCACAATCAGGCACATGGATAGCCGAGGAAATGATCGAAACCTATTGTGAATTACATCAAAGAGGGATTGCGAAATCTGTTGAAGTATGGCAAAATAAGATTTTAGTAGGCGGTTTGTATGGGGTAGAGTTAGGCAACACAATATTTTGCGGCGAAAGTATGTTTAGTCATGTGAGTAACGCCAGTAAAATTGGGTTTATAGCGTTCATTCAAAACTCAAAGTATAAACTCATAGATTGCCAATTGCATACGAATTATCTTGAAAGCTTGGGTGCAGAACATATTTCAAGATCAAAATTTATGCAGTATTTAAAACAGGAATAACACTAAATCCGTAATTTGGATTCATTAATTAAATTTGACTATGCTAACTAAAGAACATTTCGAATCACATTCTGGAAAAGAAGCGTTTAAAAACGTAGTACAATCTAATATTACTAATAAAAACTATGAATCTTTAATAGAAACAATCGACTATGAGTCAGAGCTACTAAAGCTTCAAGCTGAGTTAGTGGATCTTCAACAATGGACTGCGAAACACAAAAAACGTGTATGTGTGTTATTTGAAGGTCGCGATGCTGCTGGAAAAGGAGGTGCAATCAGACGTTTTACAGAACACTTAAATCCACGGTCCATGCGCGTTGTAGCACTTACAAAGCCTACAGAAATCGAAAAAGGGCAGTGGTATTTTAGACGTTATATAAAAGAGTTACCAGAACCTGGAGAGTTAGTGTTCTTTGATAGAAGTTGGTACAACCGTGCTGTGGTCGAACCTGTAATGGATTTTTGTGGGGATGAACAGTATAATAAGTTTATGGTGCAAGTTCCCGAATTTGAGCATATGCTTTATGAAGATGGTGTGATTATTATTAAGTTTTGGTTTTCAATTTCTAAAGAAGAACAAAAAAAACGATTTAAATCTAGATTGAAAAATCCTCTAAAACAGTGGAAATTTAGTCCAGTTGATAAAGAAGGTCAAAAGCGCTGGGACAAATACACCTTTTACAAAGAACAAATGTTTAGTAAAACACACACCTCATTTAGTCCTTGGATTATTATTAAAACTAACAACAAAAAACAAGCGAGATTAGAAAGTATTCGGTACGTTTTGTCTCGTTTTGATTATGATCGAAAAGGCAGCTCAAAAACTACTGTGCTTCCAGATCCAAATGTTGTTCAGCGCTATCACAGAATGATTACTCAAATTGATTAGTTATGGAAGATTTAACACCAAAAAATTTAAAAAAACTTAACAGTAAACGCGGTTTGCAATTGTTTCTTCGTGAAGATGATATGACAATTCCAAAAGCATTGCGAATTCTCACACATGAATCTAAACTGGAGTCTTTACAAGAAGAGCTAATCAAGTTACAACAATGGGTAGAATCTGAAAATCAGAAATTGGTGGTGATTTTTGAAGGTCGAGATGCTGCTGGTAAAGGCGGTGCAATCCGACGTATTACCCAACATTTGAACCCAAGAGAATTAAACGTAGTAGCACTTCCACGACCAACTGAAGAAGAAAAAAGTCAATGGTATTTTCAAAGGTACGTCAAGAATTTGCCTCGGAATGGCCAAATCACATTTTTTGATCGGAGTTGGTATAACCGAGCCGTCGTTGAGCCAGTGAACGGGTTTTGTACTAAAAAAGAGTATGACGTGTTTATGAATCAGGTTAACGATTTTGAAAAAATGATTATCGACTCTGGAGTACGCGTTGTGAAATTTTATTTCTCGATCTCTAAAGATGAACAGTCAAGACGTTTTGAAGATATCAAAGCTAGTCCTGTCAAAAAATGGAAGTTCAGTAGAGTGGATGAAACAGCCTTGGAGCTTTGGGATGATTATACGGACTATAAATCAAAAATGTTTGAACAAACAAATACTGAAATTGCGCCTTGGATCATTATTAGAGCAAATAAAAAAAGTAAAGCCAGAGTTGAGGTGATAGAAAAACTTTTGGAGCTTATCCCTTATAATGACTAAACCTCGTTATATCTAAAGCAACTTATTTCGTGATCGTTGACCATACCCGTAGCTTGCATGTGTGCATACACAACAGTACTCCCTACAAACTTAAAACCATGATGTTTTAAAGACTTACTTATTTGATCGCTTAAGGCTGTATTTGGAGGTCCGTTTTTATAATCTTTAATGGTGTTTTTTATTGGTTTTCCACCGACAAACGCCCAAATATAATTGCTAAAACTGCCAAACTCTTTTTGAATTTCTATAAATGCTTGCGCATTTGAAATTGCTGCTTTTATTTTTAATTTATTTCGAATAATCCCTTTGTCTACAATTAAGGTATCAAATTTAGCGTCATTATAATGAGCGATTTTAGTGTAATCAAAATTGTCAAAAGCAGTCCTAAAGTTCTCCCTTTTCCGTAGAACTGTAATCCAACTTAAACCTGCCTGAAAGGTTTCCAAAATTAAAAATTCAAATAACTTAAGGTCATCATATAAAGGAACACCCCATTCTTCATCGTGATAGGTCTCGTAGAGTGGGTCGCCAACACACCATCCACAACGATTTTGCTGTTGTTTCATGTATCTCTATTTATTGTTTTAACGGTCTCAAGCAACATCCATTTAACCATTTTCATTGGGTGTCAGGTTTTAGTTAAGGATGTTTTATGTCATAAAACTATAAAAAACTTACTTCTAAAAAGAATGAAACACTAACTAATTTTTCTTCCTCTCGATATCCGAAACTTTTTTGAGTGAATTCAACTCCAATTAATCCAGAGGAATTAGACGCGTCACTAAACACTTCTGCGCCGAGTCCAACTTTGTAAAGAGAGCCAGTTTCAAAGCTATTTCCAACATCTAAAAGTCGACCATAACTAGATCTAATAAATACATTTTCGTCTTTTTGAATGACATTGTATCGAAAGCTTAAATGTAAAGGCATAAACATCAAACCAGATTCTGAATGCCAATCATACTCTAGATTTACGCCGATGGAACTTCTAGGGTCAAATTTATAGCCAATTGTGTTGTTTAAGAAAAACGCATTAAACCTAAAAAAGGCTTCGTTATCTTCGTCTTCTCCAATCACATAGTCCTCGTTTATGGTTAGTGTTGTAGCTACTCCAAGCTTATAAAATAAGCCGAGTTTTTTAGATGTTTCTTGTGCCGACAGCACCATTATTGCGAGTAGTGCAACCAAAGTGAAATGCGTTTTCATATATAGTTTTGGTTAATTTAATTTTGAAATGAATTCATCAATAGATACAGCCTTATGAACCTGAAATTCTCCGATTTTTGTACGCCTAAGTGCCGATAAATGGGCGCCAGATTCTAAAGCTTTTCCAAAGTCATAAGCTAATGAACGAATATAGGTGCCTTTGCTGCAAGTGACACTAAAATCTACTGTAGCTCCTTCAATATTAGTAATTTGAAAGTCAGTAATCGTAACTTTTCTAGAGTCAATTTTTACGGTTTCTCCGGCACGTGCAAATTCATATAAGCGTTTTCCTTCTTTTTTTAGAGCAGAAAATACAGGAGGAAATTGATCAATTTTACCAATAAATTTTTTGGTCGTTTGCTGAATCAATTCAGGCGTAATGTGTGCGGTTGGAAACGTCTTATCAATTTCTGTTTCTAGATCATAAGAAGGCGTAGTGCTGCCTAAAACAAAAGTACCTGTATAGGTTTTAATTTGCCCTTGAAACGTGTCTATTTGTTTAGTCATTTTTCCAGTACATATGATTAATAAACCCGTTGCTAAGGGGTCTAAAGTACCTGCGTGACCTACTTTAATTTTTTTTAAATTAAAGGTCTGACGGATATGCCAGCGCAATTTATTAACTACCTGAAAAGACGTCCATTCCAATGGTTTATCTATTAATAAAACCTGACCGTCTAAGTATTCTTGAGCAGTTTTCATGACGTATTATAGTGTTATGATAATGGCTAGCAGTCCAACGATACAACAGTAGTATGCAAAGTATTTTAATTGACTATTTTTAACCAAACGAATCATTAACGTGCAAGCAAAAAGTCCAGATAGAAAAGCCGCTATAAATCCTGCAGAAAGGCTGCTGAAATTTTCAGCATTATAACTCAAATCGCCACTAAGAAGGTCTTTCGCAATTTTCCCAAAAATTAACGGAATAACCATTAAAAATGAAAATCGAGCTGCTTTAGATTTGTCATTTCCAAGTAAAACAGAAGTTGAAATTGTAGCACCTGAACGTGATATTCCTGGGAGCATAGCAATGGCTTGTGAAGCTCCAATAATAAAAGCATCCCAAAACCCTACTTTTTTGTCTGTTTTTTTAGAACGATCTGCCAAAAACAATAATACTGCAGTTACAATCAACATGACGCCAACAAGTAGGATATTATTGCCAAAAAGTGATTCTAGCTCGGACTCAAACAGTATCCCAACAAATCCAGCAGGCAGTATGGAGATCATGATTTTGACAATAAACTGAGTGTCATCATTCCATTCAAACTTAAACAAAGCAGCTATCAATGTAGCGATGTCTTTTCTAAAGATGACTAAGGTACTTAAGGCGGTTGCAAAGTGTAGCACTACCGTAAAAATTAAACTATCTTCAGGAATAGACTCATCGCCTAAAAGTGCTTTTCCAATTTCTAAATGACCACTAGATGATACTGGTAAAAACTCGGTAAGACCTTGAATAAGCCCCAACAAAATACTGTCTAAAATGTCCATCTATTTTTTGAAACTTTTAAGTATGGCGTAAATTTGAATTCCAAAACCAATTAAAATAAGTGTAGGAGCTACGCGAATTCGTTGTGCGCTAAATATTTCAGGATTAAACACATTAGGGTCGTCGGAACCACCGCCCGCCATTAAAATAAATCCTAGAGCGATAAGGCCAAGACCAATAAACATCCATTTATAATTTTGTTTGCCAAAAATGAAATTAGTTTTTGCGGTTTCTTTTCGTTTCTGTTCTCCCATAATTATTTGAATTTCGTTAATGTAATAGTGTGTCTTAAAATTAAAAAAAAATAATTTAAACTGCTTTTAGTAGTTGAGGGTATTAATAATAAAGTTGATCCGTTTTAAGGTTTAAAAAACGCTGCGTTGCAAAAAATGTACTCCACCAAGTAATACAAATGCCAATTAAAAAAACGGAGATAAATAAAGCGCCAATGGACAATTGATTTTGAATCAATTCAAATTCTGGAAATGATTTGTCTACATAGTATAATACCACGCCCATTCCTGCTATAGCCATAAGCGACCCGATAATTCCAAGCCGTATACTTCGCCAAATAAAAGGGCGTCGAATAAACTTTTTGGTTGCGCCTACCATTTGCATGGTTTTGATTGAAAACCGTTTTGAATAGACTGCTAGTCGAATAGAACTATTTATAAGTAATACAGCAATTGCTGTAAAAATTCCGCTGATAATCAAGATCCATAAACTTAAACGTTTCACATTACTATTCATTAAGGATACAAGGTCTCTATCATATTTAATGTCTTCTACGAAGTTTTTTTTCAGCGTACTTTCAGAAATACTATCCAAACGTCGTGCTGTGACATAATCAGCTTTTAGGTTCACTTCAATAGAATTTTTAAGAGGATTATAGCCTACGTCATCTAAAAAATCTTCACCATATTGTAATGTCATGAAATCGGCTGCAGATTCCTTTGATATGAATTTTGTTTGCTTCACATAGTCTGTAAAAGCAAGGCTTTTTTCGAGCTGTTTTATTTCGACATCTTTAGAAGAATCTTCTAAATAGATGGTTAAAATCACCTGTTCTTTAAAATTATCAGAAACCGATTTAGCATTGAGTACAAGTAAACCTAATGATCCTAATAAAAATAGGACTAATGCAATGCTTAGTACGACCGAGAAATAGGACGAAATTAAGCGGCGTTTTTGATGTTTTTCAAACGATGAACTCATAGTAAATGTCTTGCGATTGTAAAAGTATAAAAAAACTTGCTTAAATGGCTAGTATTTCCCTGAAAACAAATTAATATTAGCTTGTGCGAGTGTTTCATGTAGCAGAGTTTTTTACTTCCCAAATAAACCGTAAATTTGTGCCCATTAATGACGTTTATATGATTTACAATTTCAATGAAATTGAAGCCAAATGGCAAAAATACTGGGCCGAAAAACAAACATTTCAAGCTGATAATAATTCAACTAAACCCAAATATTATGTTTTAGATATGTTCCCTTACCCGAGTGGAGCAGGGCTTCACGTGGGGCATCCGCTTGGATATATTGCATCCGATATTTATGCGCGTTACAAACGTCACAAAGGGTTCAATGTTTTGCATCCACAAGGTTATGATAGTTTTGGGTTGCCAGCGGAGCAATATGCCATCCAAACGGGACAGCATCCAGCAGTAACTACAGAGGACAATATAAAAACCTATCGTCGTCAGCTCGATCAAATGGGATTTTCATTTGATTGGTCGAGGGAAGTGCGCACGTCTTCACCAGATTATTATAAATGGACACAATGGATTTTCATTCAATTGTTTAATTCCTGGTATAATAATTCATCAAATAAAGCGGAAGCTATAGAAGTCCTTATCAAGCTGTTTTCCGAAGAAGGAAATGCCAAAATAAATGCAGAATGTGATGATGCAGCAGTAGTGTTTACGGCTGAAGAATGGAATGCATATTCGTCCGAACGTCAACAACAAATTTTATTACAATATAGACTAACATATCTAGCAGAAACTGAAGTAAACTGGTGTCCAGAATTGGGTACTGTTTTAGCGAATGATGAAATTGTAAATTGTGTCTCCGAACGTGGAGGCTATCCTGTGATTCGTAAAAAAATGACACAATGGAGTATGCGAATTTCTGCTTATGCCGAGCGTCTTTTACAAGGACTGAACACCATCGATTGGACCGATGCTCTGAAAGAAAGTCAACGAAACTGGATTGGGAAATCCGTAGGTGCTTCTGTAGTGTTTAATCTTAAAGGTCATAACGCTACAATTGAAGTATTTACAACGAGACCAGACACAATTTATGGGGTGTCATTTATGACCCTTGCACCCGAGCATGAATTGGTAAATCAAATTACCACGCCTGACCAGAAATTAGCGGTAGATGCCTATGTGTTAGCGACAGCAAAACGTAGTGAGCGGGATCGAATGGCAGATGTGAAAACCATTTCTGGTGTGTTTACTGGTGCTTATGCTGAGCATCCCTTAACAAAAGAAGCTGTTCCTGTTTGGGTGGGGGATTATGTTTTGGCAGGTTATGGAACTGGTGCTGTAATGTCCGTACCATGCGGAGATCAACGTGATTATGATTTTGCAAAACATTTTAATATTACGATCCCAAATATTTTTGAAGGCGTTGATATTAGCGATGAAGCCTATACGGATAAAGCAAATACAACCATTGCTAACAGCGATTTTTTAAGTGGACTTGATTATAAAGAAGCCTCGAAACAAGCTATTGAAGCCTTGGAAGCGAAGCATCATGGTTTAGGAAAAACAAACTATAGATTAAGAGATGCTGTCTTCTCAAGACAACGCTATTGGGGCGAACCGTTCCCTGTGTATTATGTTAATGGATTGCCACAAATGATTGACGCAAAACATTTGCCAATCAGTTTGCCTGAAGTTGAAAAATATTTACCGACGGAAGAAGGTGAGCCGCCATTAGGTCGTGCTGAGGTTTGGGCGTGGGACACCACTTTAAATACCGTTGTGGAAAACAGTAAAATTGACCATCAAACTATATTCCCGTTAGAGCTCAATACAATGCCAGGGTGGGCAGGGAGTTCTTGGTATTTTAACAGGTATATGGATGCGCATAATCCAAGTGAATTTGCGAGTGCCGATGCCTTGAATTACTGGAAGGAAGTAGATTTATATATTGGTGGAAGTGAGCATGCCACAGGGCATTTGCTTTATGCACGTTTCTGGCAAAAATTCTTATTTGATTTAGACGTTGTTCCTGTAGATGAATTTGCCAAAAAACTGATCAATCAAGGGATGATTTTGGGCACGAGTGCTTTTGTAGCACGCGTTGAAGGGACCAATACTTTCATGTCTGCTGATAAAATTACTGACGAAACAATTCAGTGGATTCATGCGGATGTGTCTTTTATAAACGCATCAGATGAATTAGATATTAAAGCTTTTAAAAGTTGGAGAGAAGAATTTAAAAATGCAGATTTTAGAACAGATAACGACGGGCTTTTTAAAGTTAAAAGAGAAGTTGAAAAAATGTCTAAATCCAAATATAATGTCGTCAATCCAGATGCAATTTGCGAACAGTATGGTGCCGACTCATTGCGTTTATACGAAATGTTTTTAGGACCACTTGAGCAATACAAACCTTGGAATACTTCTGGAATTACAGGTGTTCATAATTTCCTTAAAAAATTATGGAAACTGTATGTTGGTCAAGACGGCGTTAAAGTGACCGCAGTAGAACCTTCAAAAGACCATCTAAAAACCCTTCACAAAACCATCAAAAAAGTAACTGAGGATATCGAGAATTTTTCATTTAACACATCGGTATCTACTTTTATGATAGCTGTCAATGAGCTCACAGCACAAGGTTGTACTTCTAGAACGGTATTAGAACCGCTTTTAGTCTTGATAGCGCCTTACGCCCCGCATATTGCAGAGGAATTATGGAGTCAGCTTGGTCATCATGAATCCATCACAACCACCAAATTTCCAGAATTTGATGCGTCTCACCTGATCGAAAGCACAAAGGCTTATCCAATATCCTTTAATGGTAAAATGCGTTTTACGATAGAGTTGTCATTGGAGTTAAGTAAAGACGAAATTGAAGCAGCAGTAATGGCGGATGAAAAAACGCAAGCTCAATTGGATGGGCGTACCCCGAAAAAAGTAATTGTTGTTCCAGGAAAAATCGTAAACATTGTTGGATAATATAGATCATATCGAAGTTATAGGGCTCATTGCAGCATGTTTGACCACCTATGCGTTTCTACCACAGGTCTATAAAACTTGGAAAACTAAAGACGTTTCGGCATTTTCATTGCCAACATTTTCTTTATTTTTTATTGGGATTGTGTTCTGGTTGGTATATGGTATTTATAAAGAAAGCATCTCCATGATTTTGGCGAATACAATAACGTTGATGTCTTCTTTTGCTTTATTGGTTTTTATTTATAAATATAGAAAACGTTAAAATTTAAGATCATTTTTTTTAGATTTAAAAATTGGTGCTATATTTGGTAGATAACTAAATCTAAAAACAACTATTATGGGAACCTACTATCTTATTCTTGGAGCCATCGCCTTAGTGAGTTGGCTCGTAAGTTCAACTCTAAAACGTAAATTCGAAACCTATTCAAAAATCCATTTACGCAATGGTTTGAGTGGCGCTGAAATTGCCGAAAAAATGCTTTTAGACCACGGCATTAGAGATGTAAAAGTTGTGTCAACTGCTGGTCGTTTGACAGATCATTATAATCCTACAGATAAAACAGTAAATTTAAGTGAAGCGGTATATAGTCAACGAAATGCTGCTGCTGCTGCTGTGGCTGCTCACGAATGTGGACATGCAGTTCAGCATGCGCAAGCATATAGCTGGTTACAATTGCGTTCAACGCTTGTGCCTGCTGTAAATATTTCATCAAAACTATCCATGTGGTTAATTTTTGGAGGACTGATTTTAGGGTTTGGAGCTGGACTCGGTTTAGGGTATTGGGTGGTTGTTGCTGGATTTGTCCTGATGGCAGTCGCTACAGTTTTTAGTTTTATCACATTACCTGTAGAATACGACGCGAGTAATCGTGCTTTGGTATGGTTAAAAAACAAACACATGCTATCACAAGAAGAATATAAAGGCGCTGAAGATGCGCTAAAGTGGGCGGCTCGAACCTACTTGGTGGCTGCACTTGGTTCTCTTGCAACTTTAGTGTATTGGGGTTTTCAAATTTTTGGAAGAGATTAATTATATTTTAATCTGTCGATCAATTTGTTGGTCTAATGAAATAAAGGTTTCTGTTCTTGAAACGCCTGAAATAGGTTGTATCTGTTTGTTTAGAACCGACATCAGGTGTTCGTTGTCTTTACACAGAATTTTGATCAAAACACTCCAGTTTCCAGTCGTGTAATGGCACTCTAATACCTCAGAAATTTTTTTGAGTTGTTTGACAGCATCTGAGTTGTTTTTGGCTTTATCTAGGAAAACGCCAACAAACGCCATTGTGGTGTAGCCTAAAACTTTTGGGTTTAATACAAACTTAGAGCCTGCAATTAGTCCAGAGCTTTCTAGTTTTCTTAACCGTTGATGAATAGCAGCCCCAGAAATTCCAACGCCACGTGCAATTTCTAGTACAGGAGTGCGTGCATCTTTCATTAATGCTCTTAGTATTGTTTTGTCAATACCATCAATTTCGATTTTTTTACCCATTTTTGTTGTAATTTATCATTTTACAAACCAAAAATAGATAATTTATATCAATTTGTAACTAAATTATATATTTAAAGGATTATATCCGAAGTATTTTTCTTCTTTTTCGTTAAAAATGACTCCAAATTCTTTTAATTCATTTAAAATTGGTTCATAAAATTCCTTTTTAGTAGGGATTTGTACACCATAGGTTTGTATTTTGTTATTTAATATTGCTAAAGCTGCAATTCCAACGGGTAATCCAACAGTTTTTGCCATAGCCGTAAACGTTTGGTCTTCACCAGTACACACCATGGTGGCATCAATTTGATGTTTTTTACCCTCTAATTCATATCCAAACTTGTGATACATCACAATCATATCTTTGTCTTCAGGACTCAAGGTCCAGCTGTCTAACAGAATTTTTTGAAGAATCTGTGCAGGTGTTGCATTTTTCAGTTCCACTTTTTTCTTATTGCTAAAGAGGTTCAATTCTTCTAGTTTCTCCCACACAATATCATCTTGATCTATTTTTAGTTTATATCGTAATTTCAACTCAACAGAATCTGTAGGACTATACGGTAAAAAGGAATTCATAAAATCTCGATAGCTCATGTTTTCACTTCCTGTAATGTTGTAACTATCATCGGTCATTCCTAAAATTACAAAAATTTGCCAGGCCCTACTAAAACCAACACGTCTTATTGTTCCCCGATACAGTGTTTTGACAGATTCTAGACCATACACATTTTGATATTTTAATGAATCTCGATTCGCATAGGCTTCAAATCGTCCATAGCCTTCAACTTCCAAAAACTCTGTACGTCTAAACAACCGATGATAGGGGATGTATTTAAATTTCCCTTCTTGAAGAAATTTAGCAGCTCCACCTTGTCCTGCCAATACAACATTTCGAGGGTTCCACGTAAATTTATAATTCCAAAGATTGGTGTCACTCTCAGGCGCCATTAAGCCACCAGTAAAGGATTCAAAAAGAATCATTTTCCCACCAGATTCCGTGATGCGATCAATGACTTGCATGGCACTCATATGATCAACACCAGGATCTAGTCCTATTTCATTTAAAAACACTAATTTTTTTGCTTTTGCATCTTTATCTAGTGCTTGCATTTCTTCACCGACATAAGAGGCTGTAACCATATGTTTTCCATAGGTCAAGCAATCTTTTGCAACCTCTATATGGAACCTAGCCGGTAGCATTGAAACGACGATATCGGCATTTTGAACCGCCAGTTGCCGAGCGGTCTTATCAAATATATCAAGCTTAAGCGCTTTTGCATTGGGGTGATTTCCAATCCATGTTTTAGCATTTGAAATTTCTAAATCCCCGATGGTGATTTGTAAGTTTTCAGCACTAGATTTATCTAAAAAATATTGTACAAGGTATGAAGCAGATTTGCCAGCTCCGATGATTAAAATGTTTCGCATATTAAATTGATATTCTTACTTTTGTAATTAGTTTGCCTACTAATGTAGTAAATTGAGTACGTTATAAATCGATATGGATAGAAAAATATTTTTATTAGCAAGTTTTATGGGTGGCGTTGGTGTTGTACTAGGTGCTTTTGCTGCGCATGGACTCAAGCCATTCTTAAGTGTTTCAGCCTTTGAGAGTTTTAATACTGGAATTCGCTATCAAATGTATCACGCTTTTTTGCTGTTTTTCGTTGGAATTACAACACACATCAAATCAAATCAAAAATCCATTATATTTAAGCTCATTTCAATTGGTGTTTTGTTGTTTTCAGGTTCCATATATGTATTATCTACCAATGCCTTGACTTCTTTTAATTTTAAAATAATCGGGTTAATTACACCAATTGGAGGACTGTTTCTTATCGCATCTTGGGTGCTTTTATTTGTCTATTTTTTTAAAAATAAAAAGTAAATTATTTTCATTTAATAATATTCAATACTTTTGTTGGATTAATTAATTTTGATAATCATGACACAAATCGGACCTATTACGAAAACGATTTCGTTAACTCCAATCGGAATCACTTCTAAAAAAATAAATTATCAACTGTCTCCAAACAACCTACACGAACTGACCATCAAACAAAAACTCGGATTTGAAACACGTTCCGGTGCCTTAGCAATCCGTACGGGCGAGTTTACGGGGCGTTCCCCAAAAGATCGATTTATTGTCAAAGATGACATCACTAAAGATCGAATTTGGTGGGGCGATGTGAACATTCCTTTTGCAACGGCGGACTTTGATAAGCTCTACACTAAAGTAACTGCCTACCTTTCTAAAAAAGAAATTTATGTGCGAGATAGTTATGCCTGTTCTGATCCTGCTTACCGCACCAATATTCGGGTGATTAATGAATATCCTTGGAGCAATTATTTTGCCTATAATATGTTTTTAAGACCTGAGGACTCAGAATTGAAAGATTTTGAACCTGAGTGGACGGTCATAAACGCTCCTGGTTTTATGGCCGATTCTAAGATTGATGGTACGCGCCAGCATAATTTTGCTATACTAAATTTCACAAAAAAAATAGCACTTATTGGCGGCACTGGCTATACAGGCGAAATTAAAAAAGGTATTTTTTCGGCTTTAAACTTTATACTTCCTGTCTTCAAAAACACCTTACCTATGCATTGTAGTGCTAATGTTGGAAAAGACGGCGATACAGCCATTTTTTTTGGACTTTCTGGCACAGGAAAAACCACACTTTCTACAGACCATCAACGCCATTTAATTGGTGATGATGAACATGGTTGGACTAGTGAAAACACTATTTTTAACTTTGAAGGGGGTTGCTATGCAAAAGTTGTTAGTTTATCTAGAGACAAAGAACCTGAAATATTTGATGCAATTAAAAAAGGAGCTATTCTAGAAAATGTGATAATGAATGATAAAGGCGAGGTTGATTATTCGGATACTTCGATAACTCCAAATACGCGCGTCAGTTACCCCATCCATTTTATAGATAATATTCAACCCAACTCCATAGGAAAAAACCCTAAAAATATATTTTTTCTCACTGCTGATGCTTTTGGGGTTTTGCCTCCGATTTCAAAATTAACGCCTGGCCAAGCAGCGTATCATTTTATCTCTGGTTATACGGCTAAAGTTGCAGGAACTGAAGCAGGAATCACTGAACCTGTACCTAGTTTTTCAGCTTGTTTTGGAGCGCCTTTTATGCCGCTACATCCCACAAAGTACGCCGAAATGTTGAGTGCTAAAATGAAAGCTTCTGGTGTTACGGTTTGGCTGGTAAATACCGGTTGGACAGGTGGACCTTACGGCATCGGAACGCGTATGAAATTAGCATATACCCGTGCTATGATTAACGCTGCAATAGATGGTTCCTTAGAAGTAGCTAATAAAGATAATTACCATATTCATTCCGTGTTTGGAGTGTATCAACCTAGAGTTTGTCCAAATGTTCCGACAGCATTTTTGAGCCCACGAAAAACATGGAAAAATGATGAAGGGTTTTATAAAACCGCCTATAAATTAGCAAACTCGTTTAAAAGTAATTTCAAACAATTTGAACGTTATGCAAATAAAGAAATATTAGAGGGAGGTCCAAATTCTTTAAAAGTAGAGCGTTGATAGCGTCTTAATATTCCATTAAGTCTATAGCAATATCTAATATAGGACGGTTTCTTTCTGTTTAAAAAATAAAAATTGTAATTTTAGGGTTTACAATGAACCAATGAACCAATGAAGCATTTAGCTGTTGTCTTATTTTTTTGTTCTTTCTTTTCATGTGACTATTATGAAAAAAAGAAACTAGATTCTAATAAAATTCTGATGGAGGAATTAGAAACCTTTAATTGGAATGAAGTCGATCGTTATCCGAATTTTGAAAACTGTGTGGACTCTATAGATTTTCAGAGTAACAAAAAGTGTTTTGAAGAAACCATTGCCACACAAATCTCAGAATATTTTACAGCACAGAACGTAATTGTATCTCAAACGGTTAGCGATACAATACGAATAGATCTTTTGGTGTCTAAAAGCGGTGAAATAAATATTACTGAAATTCAAGCTCAAGAACTAACCAATCAACAAATACCAGGTTTGGACTCAATTTTAAGTTACAGTTTAAAAGGGCTTCCAAAATTATACCCAGCGATAAAAAGAAGTCAACACG
>TARA_B110000027_G_scaffold15225_1_pt1 | contig 17115 bp, 11 predicted proteins | sample TARA_B110000027 | Tara Oceans TARA_B110000027 (sample SAMEA4397101) | marine metagenome | biome: Polar Biome; feature: [SRF] surface water layer (ENVO:00010504); material: water (ENVO:00002006), including particulate matter (ENVO:01000060) such as... | depth 5 m
TGCGTTAAAACCTAAAGTAACAACCTTAATTTCAAATTCTAGTGTTATAAATGACACACTACTGTCAATTTGTGAATTATTGAAAGAAACGGTGAGTTATTATGACTGGGTGGGATTTTATTTTAGAGACGGCAATACAGAAACATTGAAGCTTGGGCCATACGCTGGAGCTCCAACTGACCATACCACTATTCCATTTGGGAAAGGTATTTGTGGTCAAGTCGCTGTTAGTAATCAAAACTTTGTGGTGCCCGATGTTAATGCTCAGGATAATTATATTTCATGCAGTATTAACGTGAAATCTGAAATTGTAATTCCCCTATTTGTAGATGGTGAAAATATTGGGCAAATTGATATTGACTCGAATACAACCGATCCATTTTCTGAAGCAGACGAACGCTTTCTAGAATTTGTATGTCAATCAATTGCTACGCTTCTATAGTTGTTAATAACTCAAATAATTGGTTGAAAAAACCTTTTTTTTTGAGTAAATTTGAATCTATTTTTCTGAGATAATTTCCTATTTTTGATATCTAATTCTTAGACTTCAAAATGAGCCAAAATAAAACAATCAAATCTGCTTTAATATCTGTGTTTAGTAAAGACGGTTTAGAGCCTATCGTAAAAAAACTAGACGAACAAGGCGTAGTGATCTATTCTACAGGTGGAACGCAAAAATTTATCAACGATTTAGGAATAAACGTTGTTCCAGCAGAAGAGATTACAGACTATCCATCTATTCTTGGAGGACGTGTAAAAACATTGCACCCAAAAATATTTGGTGGTATTTTAAATCGTCAAGACCACACACAAGATGTGGAAGAAATGGATGCATTTTCAATCCCACAAATTGATGCTGTTATCGTGGATCTTTATCCATTTGAAAAAACAGTGGCTTCAGGAGCTAGCAATGACGATATTATAGAAAAAATTGATATCGGTGGAATTTCTTTGATTAGAGCCGCTGCTAAAAATTACAAAGATGTTATTTGCGTATCATCTGTTGATGACTATGCAGAATTTTTAGCTCTCATTTCTAGCGACGAAGGCAGTATATCTCTTGAAGATCGCAAACGTTTTGCAACCAAATCATTTAATGTGTCATCACATTATGACAGTGCTATTTTTAACTATTTCAATAGCGAAAATGAAGAGGTTGTTTTGAAAATTAGTGAAACTCAAGGCAAGGTGCTTCGCTATGGAGAAAACCCACACCAAAAAGGCTATTTCTTTGGCGATTTTGAAGCGATGTTCACAAAACTTCATGGTAAAGAATTGAGCTATAACAATCTTTTAGATGTAGATGCTGCTGTAAATCTTATGAATGAATTTAATGGAGAAGCACCTACATTTGCTATTTTAAAACACAATAATGCTTGTGGTGTAGCCCAAAGGGAGACATTACACCAAGCTTATGTAGATGCCTTGGCAGGAGATCCTGTCTCAGCGTTTGGTGGTGTCTTAATTTCAAATACTGAAATTGACTTAGCAACAGCTCAAGAAATTCACACCTTGTTTTGTGAAGTTGTTATTGCGCCATCCTTTAGCAACGAGGCAGAAGCGCTTTTAAAAGGAAAGAAAAATAGAATTTTACTGATTCAAAATACTATTGAATTACCCGAAACCATTGTAAGGAGTTGCTTGAATGGCGTACTGGTTCAAGATAAAAATATGATTACCGATGAACGTAAAATTTTAGAAAACGCAACAAATTCGACGCCTATTGACACTGAAATTGAAGATTTATTGTTTGCCTCCAAAATATGTAAACACACAAAATCAAATACAATTGTTTTAGCCAAAAACAAGCAATTATTTGCTAGTGGAACTGGGCAAACAAGTCGTGTCGATGCCTTAAATCAGGCGATCCATAAAGCAAATTCTTTTAATTTCAAACTTAACGGCGCCGTGATGGCTAGTGATGCATTTTTTCCATTTCCTGACTGTGTCGAAATCGCTAAAGATGCCGGAATTACAGCAGTCATTCAACCCGGTGGATCTATAAAAGATCAATTAAGTATTGATTATTGTAACGCCAATAATGTGGCGATGGTGTTTACAAAAACACGTCATTTTAAACACTAATTTATTTAATCAAAAGGCATTTCCAAACTAAATTTTATTTTAGTACATTTACAAAACTGCATATTACTTTAATACTTTGATAAATTTTTTATAACATATGGGATTTTTTGACTTCTTAACAGAGGAGATTGCCATCGATTTAGGCACTGCCAACACCTTAATCATTCACAACGATAAAGTTGTGATTGACAGCCCCTCTATTGTTGCTAGGGATCGAGTCTCAGGGAAAATTATTGCTGTAGGTAAAGAAGCCAATTTAATGCAAGGAAAAACGCATGAAAATATCAAAACAATTCGCCCATTGAAAGATGGTGTTATTGCAGATTTTGATGCGTCTGAACAAATGATAAGTTTATTTATTAAAAGTATTCCTGCACTGAAAAATAAATTATTCGCACCCTCTCTAAGAATGGTGATCTGTATTCCTTCAGGGATTACGGAAGTTGAAATGCGCGCAGTAAAAGAATCTGCTGAACGCGTAAATGGGAAAGAAGTGTATTTGATCCACGAACCGATGGCAGCGGCTATTGGAATTGGAGTAGATATCATGCAACCTAAAGGAAATATGATTGTTGATATCGGAGGTGGAACTACCGAAATTGCAGTGATTGCTCTTGGTGGAATTGTATGTGATAAATCTGTGAAAGTCGCAGGAGACGTCTTTACAAATGATATCATTTATTATATGCGAACACAACACAACTTATATGTTGGAGATCGTAGTGCGGAAAAAATAAAAATCCAAATTGGAGCTGCAACCGAAGATTTAGAAATTCCGCCAGATGAAATGAATGTTCAGGGTAGAGATTTACTTACAGGAAAGCCTAAACAAGTTGAAATTACGCATCGTGAAATTTCAAAAGCATTAGATAAATCAATCCTAAGAATTGAAGACTCTGTAATGGAAACACTGTCACAAACACCTCCAGAACTTGCAGCTGATATTTATAATACTGGCATCTATCTAGCTGGTGGTGGTTCAATGTTAAGAGGATTAGATAAACGATTATCTCAAAAAACAGATTTACCCGTTTATATTGCAGAAGACCCATTAAGAGCTGTTGTTCGGGGAACTGGAATTGTTCTTAAAAACATTGCAAAATATAAAAGTGTCTTGATAAAATAGATCCTAGGTAATGCAACAACTTTTTAATTTCTTCATTAAAAACAAAATATTTGTCTTGTTTTTACTGTTGTTTTCTTGTGGCCTTTCGCTCACGATCCGATCTAATGGATATCATCGAAGTAAGTTCATTAATTCCTCCAATCAAATTACAGGGAGCGTTTACGGTACTTTTCACAGCATCTCTCAATATTTTAATTTAAAAAAAGAAAACGAAATACTTCTAAATGAGAACAGTCGCTTAAAAACACTTGTTTTTAGTCGTGAGAATTTGACGCCTGTCGATACTCTTTTGGAACAAAAATATGATCTATTTCCTAGTCTAATTTATAAAAATAGTTTTGCCTTACCTAACAACTACTTAACCCTCAATAAAGGGCAAAACGACAGTATTAAAGAGGATTATGGTGTGATTACCTCCAAAGGAATTGTTGGGATAATTGATGCAACATCTTCCAACTACTCTAGAGTATTGTCAATTTTAAATACTAGTAGTCGAATCAATGTAAAGTTAAAGAAAACAAATTATTTTGGAATTTTAAGTTGGGATGGCAAATCTCCAGAAGTTGCACAACTAAAAGATGTGCAAGATCTCGTAAAACTATCTATCGGTGACACCATCGTTACTAGTGGATACTCCTCTACGTTTCCCCCAAATATCCCTGTAGGAAGCATCCTTTCTTACGCGCTTAATGACACCGAAGACCTTTATATTATCGAGGTTAAATTGTTTAATGATATGAGAAATTTAGAACATGTTTATATCATTAAAAACACAGACATTAATGAATTAAGAGCCTTAAATATTTCTGATGAATAATATTGTATTAAATACTGTTTTACGATTTATAGGACTGGTTTTTCTGCAAATAATCATTTGTAGTAATATCAACTTTTTAGGGTACCTTAACCCCTATATTTATATCATTTTCATATTCCTATACCCCATTACCAATAATCGGTTATTATTTATTTTTCTAAGTTTTCTACTAGGCTTGTCAGTTGATATGTTTTTAGATTCTGGAGGAGTACATGCAAGTGCTAGTGTAGCAATTGCATATGTGCGGCCGCTTTTTCTAAAATTTTCGTTTGGTGCTGCTTATGAATATCAAGCCGTAAAGTTTAGCAACACGACTTTAAGTCAACGACTGATTTACTTTTTATTTCTTGTCGTTATTCATCATGCTATTTTATTTTCACTAGTTGTGTTTGATAAAAATGAGACCTTACTGATTGTTAAACAAACTCTATATTCAAGTGTTTTCACACTAATTGTTTGTCTACTTCTTACCTCACTATTTAGCAAAAAAGAGCTATGAGAAAAGTATTGCTTTTTGGATTGGTTATTCTAACAGGAATTTGTTTTATAGGACGTTTATTTTATTTGCAAATCTATACAGCTGATGCCTACAGCATCAGTAACGACAATGCAATCCGCAAGGTTTTTCATTATCCAAAACGCGGCTATATCTATGATCGAAACGATAGTCTTTTAGTGGCCAATCAACCGAGTTATGATGTAATGGTAATTCCTAGAGAAGTTGAACCTTTAGATACGATACTGTTTTGTAGTTTATTAAAGATTGACAAGGCTACTTTTTTTAAGTCTTATAAGCGTGCTAAGAATTATTCTCCACGACTTCCATCACCATTCTTACGTCATCTCTCCAAAGAAGATTATGCTTTTCTTTCAGAAAAATTAAGGAAATTTAAAGGATTTTACATTCAAAAAAGATCCGTGAGAGATTATCAAACTTCCATTGGCGCCAATGTATTGGGGTACATTGCTGAGGCTAATACTAAAGAAATCACTAAGGATTCCTATTACCGCCTTGGTGATTTGATTGGAAAACAAGGGATCGAAATCTCGTATGAAAAAACACTAAGAGGCGTTAAGGGAGTGAAATACATCCAAAAAAATATTTACAATAGAGATATTGGCGCTTATAAAGATGGCGTATTTGACACCCTACCTGTGCCGGGAAAAGACATTAAAATCACCATTGACTCTGAACTTCAAGCCTATGGAGAATTGCTGATGCAAAACAAAATTGGAGGGATTGTTGCCATTGAACCAAGTACAGGTGAAATCTTAAGTCTTGTTTCCGCGCCTTCATACAATCCGAACGTATTAGTAGGACGCCAACGTTCCAAAAACTACACCAAACTGTACTTAGACACCATCCACAGACCTTTAATTGACAAGGGACTCACAAGAATGCATGTCCCCGGATCGCCGTTTAAATTACTAGTAGCATTAACTGCCTTACAAGAACAAGCTATTGACACAAAAACAAACATTATTTGTTCGGGAAAATACATTTATGGTAAAAAAAGACGCGTCATGCAATGCCATTGTGGTGGTGGATTCAGAAATTTAAATTCTGGAATTAGTTACTCATGTAATTCCTATTTTGCCATGGCGTTTAGAACTACAATTGAAAATACTCCGAATGCTTCCGAATCCATGGACAACTGGAGTAATCATATTAAAAGCTTTGGTTTAGGCGATTTTCTAGGAAATGATTTATCTGTAGGTAAAAAAGGAAATATTCCTGATGGAAACTATTATAATAAATGGTATCCAGATTTTCAATGGGGAGCTACAACCATCATATCTAACGCTATTGGACAAGGAGAAATTTTGGTAACACCCATTCAATTAGCAAATATGACCGCTGCCATTGCAAATAAAGGTTATTATTATACCCCTCATATCATAAAATCTATAGAAGGTCAAACTATAAACCCTAACTTTTCAACTCCTAAACAAACCTCTATTAGCCCTGAACATTTTGAGGCTGTTATTAAAGGGATGCATAATGTATATACAAAAGGAACTGCAAGTTTTCTAAAAGTTCCTGGGATAGAAATTTGTGGCAAAACTGGAACAGCAGAAAATTTCACTAAAATTGATGGTGTTAGACAACAACTTACGGATCATTCAATATTTGTGGCTTTTGCGCCTAAAGACGATCCTAAAATAGCGATTGCCATTTTGGTTGAAAATGGGTATTATGGCTCCCGTTGGGCAGGTCGAATCGCAAGTCTAATGATCGAAAAACACCTTAAGGGGGAAGTAACTTTAAAACGAATGGAACGTTTGGTTATTGAAAAAAGTCTAGAAGACGAATATTTGAAACCCTATAGCGGAGAACCTTTTGAAATTAATGAGCAATGAACCTGAACCGTGCAAATAGTTTTCAATTAGACTGGGTGACTGTAATTATTTTTGCAGCACTCGTTGTTTTTGGCTATTTTAATATCCTGTCAGCATCTTCTGTGGGCGAGTTTACCTCTTATTTTGACATTGCTAAACCCTATGGCAAACAACTTGTTTTCATAGTTAGTTCCCTTATTTTAATACTACTAATTTTATCAGTTGATGCTAAATTTTACGAACGCTTTGCAAGTATTATTTACCTCGGCTCGTTGGTGTCTTTAATAGGATTATTTATTGCTGGAAAACAAATAAACGGTGCTACATCATGGTATGATTTAGGAGGGATGACTCTACAACCCAGTGAATTCGCGAAATTTGCAACTGCTTTGGCATTGGCTAAATATATTAGTGATTTACAAACAAATATCAGGGATCAAAAAGATCAAATCAGGGCCGCTATAGTAGTCGGTTTACCTGCATTGCTAATATTATTACAAAATGATGCTGGAAGTACACTAGTGTTTTTAAGTCTTATTTTTGTGTTTTATAGAGAAGGTATTCCTCAATATTATATTTTATTTGGCGTATTTGTTGCGCTCCTAGGTATAGCAACTTTAAAGTTTTCTGCGGGGTTGGTCTGTGCTGTATTGGCAGTAATACTTTTAATATATCAACTTTTTTTTAAGAAGAAAAAGAAGAAATTTAAGGGGATATTGACAATCTTAATATTTAGTATTGGAATTAGCTGTAGCATTCAATGGGCCTTTAATAATGTGCTTCAAAATCACCAACAAGATCGTATCGGCCTATGGTTGCGTTTAGAAAAAAACCCTGAGAAATTACAGGCCATGAAGCGCAACATTTCCTATAACCTAAATGAGTCTGAGAAAGCAATTCGTTCGGGTGGTGTTTTTGGAAAAGGGTTTATGGATGGAACACGAACCAGAGGTAAATTTGTACCAGAACAACATACAGATTATATATTTAGTACTATTGGCGAAGAATGGGGGTTCATTGGAAGCAGTATCGTTATTGTGCTGTTTGTATTATTAATTTTACGGATTTTACACCTCGCCGAACAACAGAAATCACAATTTAGTAGGGTCTATGGCTATAGTGTAGCCAGTATATTGTTTGTGCATTTTATGATTAATATTGGGATGGTCATGGGTCTAATCCCAACAATAGGTATTCCTTTGCCCTTTTTTAGTTACGGAGGTTCAGGGCTTTGGGCCTTTACAATACTCGTCTTTATTTTTCTAAAATTAGATTCGAACCGACTAAACGAATGGTAATCTATTTTTTTACGAGGTCCAGTTTTTCAGCAAAATAGTCACAAAAATCCTTCATTGTTGCCGTCATTTTTTCGTCTTGAGTTGCTCGCAAATAGGTGTCACTCATTGTGACGAGGGTTTGATGAAAAAACAATTTCATTTCATCAACAGGCATATCCTTTGTCCATAGATCAATTCGAAGAGTTTCTTGTTTTTTTTGATCCCAGACAGAAAGCATCATAGCTTTAGCTTCTTCATTTGAAACACCTCCATCTTGAGCCGTCCAAAACAAGTGTTCAGGAACACGGTTTTCATCTAATTCAACGGTCATTTCTATCTTTGAAGTATGAGTTTGTGCCATTATTTTTTTGGTTTAAATTTTGCGTTATTAAAAATCTCTGTCGCTTCCATTTGAAGCATTTGTAGTACTGGTGTTGTATTGTTTTCCATATAGGATTTTACAATTTGCCACCCCATATATTGACCCAAACGTCCAGGGGATTCATTATCTAGTTCTAAATTAAATCGTGAAAAGGGTGCCGGTATAATAAAACGTGCTAACAGTTTTCGATCAGTTTCATATAACAATTCTTTTTCAACAAAGTATTGCCAAATATAAAACTCATTATCTACAGCCCACTCATATTGCGCTGGCAAATAGCCGATTTTTTCATTGTTTTCCTTGAATGGAATCCACAGATCTTTTAAATACAATTGCTTTCCAAAATAAATCATTTCTTCAAGAAAAGTAGCCCGTCTAGGTTGATAAATTAACTGCTCGGCATAAGAAGTAGCTAGGTCAGATACAATTTGAGTTTTGTTTAAATTTTGTTTTATATAGTCATAAAAACTTGTGTAAAATTCATGCTCCTCGCCAAGATAGGTGTCTAATGCAATGAGCACAATGGAATCGGTAACCACCACTTTATTCCGATAATCAACATCTGATAAAACGGTAATGAGTCGTGGTGTATTGAGCGCTTTATTATAATATTTAAGGTGTTGATAGAAACGACTAATTTCAGCTTCAGTACTAGAGAAATCCACAAAAACACTGTCTACTGCATGGTTTTGAAGCTGTTGAATCGGATCACTTATGCGCTTAATCCACACAGAATCTGCATATCTTTTAGAAAACAAAAAAGGATAATTTTGTTGTAATACTGGAAGATCTGAGGCTGTAGATGAAGCAAACATCTGATCAAACCTTTCAATATTCAAATCAATGTCTATTGCAGAAATCTCTTTCTCTACTTTTGATGTGTTTTGACATGAAAACACACAAGCAGTTAGTAACAAAACAATAGCTTTTGAGACATGTAATAACTGGAATGGTGTGTGCTTTATTTTCAAAATATGATTTAAATTCAATCTTACCACAAAAGTAATTAATCTATATTTTAAAATTGAATTCTGTCATAAAAAATAAGTCGTTAGTATTTAAGAGAAAAATTACCTTGTTTGCTTAATAGTGTTCCGTCCAATCTAACAAGTTCAATCCGAAACCAATAATCACTTGAAGGAAGTCGAGATCCATTATACAAGCCGTTCCAAGAATTGTTTATTAATGACATTGATTTTAAAAGTTTCCCATAGCGATCAAATATATAAATCTGACTAGATTTATAATCATTGGAACGGATGCCTTTGATTTTCCAAGTATCGTTATAGCCATCATTATTTGGTGTGAAAAATTTAGGAAAATAGAGCACAGGAACCCTAATTGAAACTTCTTCACACTTAAGATAGTCTCTTGCAAATAACGTATAGATACCACCTGTTAGGTTGCCAAAATAGCCATCATCTTGATAGCCTGCAACCAACAATCCATTTTCGTCTACAAGCATAAACTCATAATTGGATAACCCTAAATTAGACTCTAAAATTGAAATAGAATTATTTGAGGTCGCTTCAATAACCGTAATATCCTCCAATGAAAGTGTTGGACCCTCAGAAGCAAAAACTTCAAAACTTTGGGTATTTGAACAACTTCCATCAAGGTTCGTAACCGTAACTGAGTAAAGTCCTGTTTGACCGATAGAAATTTCAGGGAGAACAGAAAAATAGGTGTCTAAATTTGGTAACAGCCAACTGTAGTTATAGCTATTTGTGGGGTATTCTAAATCTAACTCTAAAAGTTCTGATGAACCGTTACAAATCACAATATCCTCAACAAAAAAATCTGTGTTATAATTCACCCTAAAACTAATGTCTACGAAAGCATCTGCACAAAAAGCATTTGAAACTACTGCACGAATCGTGCTAGTATTTGTAGAAAAACTCGAAGGGAAGGGACTTGTAATAAGAAGACCGTTTGAATCTGTTAATGGAGTGCCAAAAGCATCAAAATAATCGATTGACATTGTTGTTTGTCCGGCAAGAACAGTCGCTTCTAAATCAGTTGTATTAAACATAAAAACACCATCATTATCAGTGTCACAAACCACATACGGCCCTGCTGAGCTTGCTTGAGGCTTTGTGATAAAATCTATTGTAAACGATTCTATATCAAAACAAGGTGTATTGAAATTGTCAATTCTACAGAAGACCTGCTTTGATGAAGCGGAGTTTGATAGTGTAGTTATCGAACCCGTAGTGCTTAATGCATCACTAGATGAGGCATAATAACTGACCGAATAATTAGCTGCGGATTGTGGCCCCAACAACAAATCGTCAAACTCCAATGGCAAGTTAATTGTAAAGGCGTTAATACCATCTACACAGTAATAGGGATTATTCGTAGGAACTGCAATTAATGGTAATGGATTTACAATTAAGTTAATATAGGAACCTACTCCAATACACGAGTTATCTATGTTAGAGTCCACTCTAACCCAAATCAACTGATCTAGTCCTGTGCTGTTATCATAGCTCGAAATATCAATAATCTGATTCGTTTCTGAAAGCGCTTCTGATTCTGTTTCGTAGTATGTAACCGTAAGAGATTGAGTTGCGGGGAAAAGATTTAAAATGAGCGCTTCGGAATCACTGAAATCAAAGGTCGTTAGACCATCAGATGAATCAAAACAGGCTTTGTAATCAGGTATAGAAAATGTATCGGGTATTTGTGTTGTAGACACTAATAAATTTAACTCTGCAACTGAGACGCAACCAAAACTAGTTTCTACTCTAACATATAACGTATTGGGGTTAATGGTAGGGTCTGTCGTTGTATTTTCATAATTAATAGGGTTTGAAATAGCTGTAGAAACAGCTCCAATTTCGGCATCAGCTTGCGTAAAATAAAAATAGAAAAATTCGTTTTGGTAATTAGAGGATAGTAATTGATTGGCCTCATTAAGATTAAAAAAAGTGATACTATCCAAATCTTGATCACACTGGAATAACTGAACGGTTGATTGAATTACTGGTAAAGGGGTGACAATAAGTTCAACTTCATTTGTGTAAGTCGGCCCACAAACATAGTCCTTACGTTCCATTCTAGCACGGAATTTAGTTCCGTTTACAGAGAGTTCAGTGTTTAAAATTTGTAGGTCATTAGAGTCTTGTCTTTCAAAACTATTTAAAACTTCTGTAAGATCTGTCCAACTTAAACCTCTATCTAAACTTCGCTCCCATTGAATGCTATCAAAAAAGCTTGAAGTATTTTCTAAAGACACAAAAATTGAGGTGTTCTCCGATTCGCAAACAACAATTGGAGAAGTTATTTCGATTGGACTAATCTTAATATATTCTTGATAATCAAATAATCCATCTGCATTACTGTCTACAGCAAAATCATAACCATCTCCTCCAATTACTAGCCCATTGTTACTAAAAGCTTTTCCATCTAAAATCCCTAAAGTGGCTGTAAACCCTGCTTCGTTTGCATCAAAACAACCATCTGAATCAGAGTCCAATTGTACGAAGTCAGGAGTAGTATTAGCATCCGAATCAATAGGGGTAAGTAGTTCCGTAATATCTGCTGCGCCATTCATATTAGAATCTATAAACCCTAAATCTATCTGACCGTCATTATCAATATCTAAAGTGTTCATCCCAACACCTGCTTCAAACAAATCATACAGTCCGTCATTATCACTATCTAAGTCTAAAAAATCAAGTACGAAATCCCCATCAAAATCACTTGGATCAACAGCTGCGTCATGACGACCGTCTATATTAACATCATTTAATTCAACCCCATCAATTTGACCATTTTGGGCTAGGTCTAAGTTTGAGTTTCCGTTTTCTATGACATCAAAAATACCATCATTATCACTATCTAAATCCAAAGCATCAACAACGAAGTCGCCGTCAGAGTCTATGGGTCTGCATGTTTGAATAAGCTGAAAAGCCGCTGAATTGATTACAGTATCGGATTTATTACTATATTTTATACTAAAACCACTCGCTAGATTGCTGTGAAATGAAAATGAAACATCATTAGATGAAAGCATAGCTGAGTTTATTTTAAATCTAATTTCAAAAGCTGTAAACTCCTTGATATCATTGTCATAAATACCATCATAATTTGTGTCAATTAAAAGTTGATTTTCGGGGTCAACAACAGTTAGTGTTTCGTTATAGGCAACACTAAAAACAAAAATTTCTTCATCATCAAATTCTATGGAGCCCGGAGTGCCAGCAGAATCAGATTGTTGTATGATAAAATGCGTTGGTTCATCAAAAATAAGTTCATATGTACTGGAACTTAATAAAGTGGCTGTTGATGGAGCTGCCTGAAATACCATGGATTGATCTGCATATCCAGTAAAATGGGGCGTTAGATCATTTGCTGTACTGGCAACGGCGTTTGCCGTAAACAAAGGCCCTGAACTGTTTGAAAGATTAAATTCTAGAGCACAATTAGACTCTTGACTGTTAACAGTGCCGTCATTATCATTATCGTTGTCAATATTATCATTAACACCATCATTATCAATATCTCCTGCACAGCTACTCACGGGGATATTGTCTGAAAGAACCGTTTGACAGTCTGTAATAACCCCTTCTAATTGATAAAACCCTGGAGCTTCTGGAATCCAAGTTTCGGCGTTAGCACCCGGGATAGCCAAGCCATTATAAAACCATTGGTAGGAATCAAAAGTTTCTAAACTACTAATGTTAAGTTCTATATTAGGGATACAAAGTTCGGTTATTTCTGTTGCTAGCGCTATAGATGTAATCTCTGGCTTGAAGATGAACCCAGAATAAAACCCTCCTAAAGCAGCAGCACCATTGGCGCCGTAATAAGATACATAAATTTGTTTGTCTGAAGACACGCTTACATTTCCCGTCAGACCACTTAATAAATAGGTTTCAAAATTAGGATTCCCATTGACTTGTTGTGGGCTAACAGTTGTAGTTGCTCCATTGACCAAAACAGAGGCTCCAACTTCAGAAACAATTGTTATTCCTCCTGAAAAAACGGCACTTCCTGTACCTGTATTTTGAATAAGCGGGATATTATTTATTGTTTTTGGGGTCTTACAATTCAGAGGAGGTACAAAAAATAATTCTTGATTTGCTTCGCTACTCGAACCTCCAATTCCCTGATAGGCAAAGGCTGTTTTAGAGGTCCAAACATACATGTTACCTCCTGGGTTTGAACTAGAGCTTGATTGGGTGCTAAAATATGACCCCGCTATACTGATATATTCGCCTGCAGACAATGTGGCGACTAAGGTTCCTGTTGTATCGTCTCCATTTACATATACTGCTGTGTTATCTAAATGCGCTACAATCATAGGGCGTTCTATATCGTCGTATCCATTGGCTCTCACAAATATATATTCGCTGTACGTTTGCCCATCAATAAATATAGTTTCAAAAGGCGCAATTTGGTCAATTCCAAAATCTCGCCCATTTCCTGTAGAGTTACTACCGTTTGAAGATCCACAGTTGACTACTATAGGTTTGGAAGCACTTACAAGGGCACCAACCAAACCATCTCTATTAGCTGAGACAACTGCTGGATCTAATGCAATCACATAAGTCTCGCCATAATCTAAAACAACAGAAAGTGGAGTGCTGTTCTCGACAATAGTTCCAGGTGCTAAATCGGAGAAATCAACTTGAGTATTATTTTCAGTCGCCATAACAGAAACAAAATTCAGATAATCTGTTGTAGCTGATGTAAATGTTTTTTGATTTGTAAACGTTCCTATTCTGAAAATTGTGCCGAGACCTGAGAGACCTTTTGAAACTAAAGACCCGGCTTGAGTTTGACCTGCTCCAGCAATTAAACGTACAGAAACATAAACAGGTTGGTCTGCCTGAACTGAATAGCCTTTATTTGAGTATTTAGTCCTTGTAGTGTTAACGTCTGCAATAAAAGAAGTGTTTGTTCCTGAGCCAATCAAAATCTGTATGGGGTTTGTATTTGATGCAGAAAGCACAGAAACTGCTCCGCCAATTTCCGTTAACGTTACACTTACTGGCGTTACACTTGGAGTTGATATATGTAAGTATTGATTTTGAGGCGTTGCGTTTGAATTATCGGCAGCACTAATTGGTGGAATATAATGTGTGCGACTCAATTGAGCATAACTTAACTGAAAACATAGTAATACTAATAAGCTGTAAATATTTTTACCTCTCAACTGCTTCATAATAACTATTTACAAGGACAGACCTTAAAATATATAATTGGTTAATTTTTATGAGGTCTAAGTTACTGAATTCTAAAACAATTGAATTAAAATTATATTCATAATATTTGATTTAGGTAAAATAATTTATACAGAATAGTTTACTTTTGTAAGGCTATTAAAAATTGACTATATGAAAACAAATCCTGTGATAACCCACATTGTTGAATGGCTAAAGGCTTATGCCGAAAACGCAAAAGTAAGCGGATTTGTGATTGGTGTGTCCGGAGGGGTTGATTCTGCAGTGACCTCAACACTTTGTGCACTGACAGGATTGGAAGTACTCTGTTTAGAGATGCCTATTCACCAAGCAGAAAGTCATGTTTCAAGGGCGCAAGAACACATCGAACAACTAAAAAAAAGGTTTCCTAATGTAAGCTCAACACGAGTTGATTTAACTCCTGTTTTTGAAAGTTTCAAATCCGAAATAAATTTAGATGACAGTACAACTACCGTAGATATGGCGTTAGCAAATTCTAGAGCACGGCTACGAATGACTTCGCTCTATTACTACGCAGGACTTTTAGGGCGGTTAGTTGCAGGAACTGGAAATAAGGTAGAAGATTTTGGTGTTGGATTTTATACAAAATATGGAGATGGTGGTGTAGACCTCAGTCCGATTGCAGATTTATTAAAGTCAGAAGTTTACGATTTAGGAACGGCTTTAGATGTCCCTGAAAGCATCTTGACGGCTGCGCCTAGTGACGGCTTGTTTGGAGACTCTAGAAGTGATGAAGATCAAATTGGAGCTTCTTATCCCGAATTAGAATGGGCTATGAATGCCATTGAAAAGGGGAAAATAGCTGACGATTTTGAAGGCAGAGAACGTACTGTTATTGAAATTTATTTGCGCTACAATTCCGCAAACAAACACAAAATGAACCCCATTCCAGTATGTGAAATTTCTGAAAATTTAAAATACTAAACTCTAATGATTCGAGTCCTCGTTGCAGATCATCAACCCATTGTAAGTTACGGGATTCGTATGTTGTTTGAAAACTCGACAAACATTAAAATTGTAAATACTACAACCTCTGCTAAGCAACTTTTAGACTACCTCAAAAAATCTAATGTAGACATCGTTTTGATGACTATGGATCTCCCCGACATCAATGGCATCACATTACTTCGTACGATAAAAAAAGAATTTAATGACGTAGGCGTGATTATTTTTAGTGCGCACCCCGAAGATATTTATGCGATCAGTGCCATAAAAGCAGGTGCATCAGGATATTTATCAAAAACAGTTACAACTTCCACGATTAAAAGAGCCATTCTAAAGGTATATAAAGGAGGTATTTATGTCAGTAACGAACTTGCGGAGACGCTTACATTCGAAAAAAATAGTCTCGGAACCATGAATCTTTATAAAAAATTATCTACACGGGAGGTAGAAGTTTTGAAGTTGATTTCTTCAGGGAAAAGAAATAAAGATATTGCAGATCAATTAGATATTAATGAAAAAACCGTCAGTACGTATAAATTGCGTTTGATGAAAAAACTGAATGTCTCTAACCTTGTAGAATTAATCGATCACGGGCGCCAGAAAAAATAAAAACTAGAGAACTCTACTCAGTTTTCTTGATAACAACATTTTTAGATTTGAGTAATTCAACACATCTTCCAAAAGAGCTCTGTGGTCGACTTCGTCTTGAGTATCTTGTTTAATTTCGTCTACTTTTCGGTCAATTAGATAACAACGAAGCGTTAGGATTGTTTCGCTTACCAATTGCGCAATACTCACATCTTTTTGCTTTGGAAAAATATTGTTTTTTTCCCAGTTATGGAGATTATAACGTTCTTCATTCATCAAAATATTAGTAACATCAGATGCCAGTACAGGATCTAAATGATTCACAAAAGACTCAATCACAAAGGCTTCAGTCTGATTTAAACTATCAATAATTGTGTAATAAAGCGTCTTAAAGTTTTCATTAGTAAACTGCATTTCATCTTCTTGTAAATCTAAAAATATTTTCTCGAAAACTTTGACTTCATGAATGACAGGCTCTAGCTCAAGTGCCCCTTTCTCATTTTCTTTTAGTATTAAATCTTCGAATGCTTCTTTTCGGCTGCCATACAACAATAATATTTCAATGATTTTCTGCTCTAACTCATATTGAATATCAACTTTTATTGGCGCTGCTGTGGATTTAACAACATCAAAAGCTTTTTGTTTTTGGTTATAGGATTTATTGGCATCATTCTGCGCTTTTTTACCCATTTGTGCCAATGTACTAAAAAGCACTTCTTCGCTAATATCCATAATACGTGAACATTCTCGCACATAAATTTCGCGTTGAATATTATCCGTCACTTTTGAAATACTGTTCACCATATCCCGAATCAAATTGGCCTTGGCAACTGGATCATTTTGCGCTTCTTCCATAAGCAAAGAGGCTTTGTAAGCAATAAAATCCTTTGCATTCTCTTTGAGATACGTTTGTAATTCTTCGAGTGAATTTTGTTTAGCAAAACTATCGGGGTCTTCGCCTTCTGGAAAGGTGCAAATTTTCACATTCATGCCTTGCTCCAAAATCAAATCAATACCTCGAAGTGCTGCCCTAATTCCTGCAGGATCACCATCAAATAATACCGTTATATTTTTAGTCAATCGATTGATTAATCGAATTTGATCAGGGGTTAATGCGGTTCCTGAAGAGGAGACCACGTTTTTAATCCCTTTTTGATGAAACTGAATCACATCGGTATAGCCTTCAACCAAATAACAATTATCTTCTTTAGCGATCGTTTGTTTAGCATAGTAAATTCCATACAACACTTTACTTTTATGATAAATCTCACTTTCTGGAGAGTTGAGATATTTAGCAGCTTTTTCGTTTTTAGCTAAAATTCGACCTCCAAAACCAAGCACAC
>TARA_B110000027_G_scaffold65322_1_pt1 | contig 16915 bp, 15 predicted proteins | sample TARA_B110000027 | Tara Oceans TARA_B110000027 (sample SAMEA4397101) | marine metagenome | biome: Polar Biome; feature: [SRF] surface water layer (ENVO:00010504); material: water (ENVO:00002006), including particulate matter (ENVO:01000060) such as... | depth 5 m
AATTAATATTAAATTTACATAAGAATTCAGAATAAGCTTTAAGTAGACAAAAGATTGCTAATTTTGATAAAAAAATAGATGAAAAAATACTTTTACTTAATATTATTTGCATTATTAATTTCTTGCCAAGGTAATTCCCAAGAAAATAATAATAATAAAAAAGAATATTCTTTAGTTAAAACAGATTCAGAATGGAAGTCATCTTTATCTAATTTAGCTTACAATGTATTGCGAAAAGGAGCAACCGAACGACCCTTTTCTGGACCATTAAATAAAAATAAGAAGGAAGGAACTTACGTATGTGGCGGATGTCGAACTCCTTTGTACAAGTCCCAACATAAATTTGATTCTGGAACAGGATGGCCTTCATTTGATAGAGGAATAGAGGAGAATTTAGAATATGATGTTGATTATAAAATTGGATATCCCCGTTCTGAATTAAAATGCAATACCTGTGGGGGTCATTTGGGTCATATGTTTAAAGATGGTCCACCACAAACCACAGGGTTAAGACATTGTATAAATTCAGCAGCACTAAATTTTATTTCAAAAAATGAAAAGTAAAAATTACATGGTTAGTAAAACAGAGGCTGAGTGGAAAAAACAATTATCTTCAGAAGAGTATTATGTTTTAAGGCAAAAAGGAACCGAACCACCATTTACAGGTGTATTTAACGATCATTATCAAAAAGGAACTTATACTTGTAAAGGTTGTGGACAACCCTTGTATGATTCGACTTCCAAGTTTAAAAGTAGTTGTGGATGGCCTTCATTTGACGAAGCTATTCCTGGTTCAATTGAGTATATAAAAGATATTAGTCATGGAATGCTAAGAACAGAGATCATCTGTTCCAAATGCAGCAGTCATCAAGGACATATTTTTAATGATGGAACTACTCAAACAGGAGATAGATATTGTGTTAATGCTGCAAGTATTGATTTTACTGAAGTAAAAGATTAAGACAAAATATTCTCTCTAGTTTTGTAAATTTGCAACGAATTTAAATTAAAATTTATGAGTTCATACGATATTATAGTATTAGGAAGTGGTCCCGGAGGCTATGTTACTGCCATTAGAGCTTCTCAGCTAGGTTTTAAAACTGCAATTGTAGAAAAGGAAAGTCTAGGTGGCGTCTGTTTGAACTGGGGATGTATTCCAACCAAAGCCTTAATTAAGTCTGCACAAGTTTTTGATTATTTAAAACATGCTAGTGATTATGGTTTGATAGTTAAAGAATATGACAAAGATTTTAATGCTGTAGTCAATCGCAGTAGAAATGTAGCAGCAGGTATGAGTAAAGGTGTAGAATTCTTGATGAAGAAAAATAAAATTGATATTTTAAGTGGTCATGGAAAAATTCTATCGGGTAAAAAAGTAAGTGTTACTCTAAACGATAAAACTCAAGAATACAGTGCTTCAAACATTATTATTGCCACTGGCGCTCGCTCACGTGAACTCCCTTCACTTCCTCAAGATGGAAAAAAAGTTATTGGCTATCGTGAAGCTATGACTTTGCCTAACCAGCCAAAGAAAATAGTAGTGGTTGGCTCAGGAGCTATAGGAATTGAATTTGCCTATTTTTATAATGCTATGGGAACCGAAGTTACTATCATAGAATTCCAGGACCGTATTGTGCCAGTTGAAGATGAAGAAATTTCCAAACAACTGGAACGCTCTTTCAAAAAAAGTGGAATCAATATCTTAACTAATGCTGAGGTCACCAAGGTTAATACCAAAGGTAAAGGCGTTACCGTTACCATAAAAACAGCAAAAGGAGAAGAAGAAATTAAAACAGATATTGTTCTTTCTGCAGTTGGGATAAAGACTAATATTGAAAACTTAGGTCTAGAAGATGTTGGTATTGTTATTGACCGAGATAAGGTTTTAGTTAATGATTTTTACCAAACAAATCTTCCAGGCTATTACGCCATTGGAGATATAACTTCTGGACAAGCACTTGCCCATGTTGCATCTGCTGAAGGAATATTATGTGTTGAAAAAATAGCTGGCCAACATGTTGAAGCACTTGACTATGGAAATATACCAGGATGTACCTATTGTTTCCCCGAGATTGCCTCTGTTGGTATGACTGAGGTTCAAGCAAAAGAAAAAGGCTATGATGTTAAGGTAGGAAAATTCCCTTTTTCTGCTTCTGGTAAAGCCCAAGCCAGTGGAACTTCTGATGGTTTTGTGAAAGTTATTTTTGACGCTAAATATGGTGAATGGCTTGGTTGCCATATGATTGGCGCAGGTGTAACTGACATGATTGCAGAAGCGGTATTAGGAAGAAAGTTAGAAACAACAGGTCATGAGGTTCTCAAAGCTGTACACCCTCACCCGACGATGAGTGAAGCGATGATGGAAGCAGTAGCAGATGCTTATGATGAAGTAATTCACCTTTAAAATTGAAAAATGTTTAATCTGTAATTTATAAGGTTATCTTAAAATGAAACTCAACTTTTATCAGATAGATGCATTTACAGATAAAATATTTGGTGGTAATTCTGCATGTGTTGTTCCTCTAACGGAATGGCTTCCCGATAAGACTTTATTAAATATCGCCATGGAGAATGCCGTTTCCGAAACAGCCTTTTTTATTTACAAAAAAGATCGAATACATCTACGTTGGTTTACTCCAGATATTGAAATGGATTTATGCGGTCATGCAACACTGGCAACCGCACATTGTTTAAAGACTATTTTGAATTATTCAAAAGAAACGATCGTTTTTGAAACATTAAGTGGTGACTTAAAAGTCGAATTGAACAATAGAATGTATCACTTAAACTTCCCCTCAAGAATGCCTGAAGTGAATAAACTTCCTGGAATCATTAAAAATTCATTAAATATTAAACCATTGGAGGTTTATAAGGCCCGAGATTATTTATTGGTTTACGATAGTGAAAAAGATGTTAAAAAACTTAAAATCAATCGTCATACCTTTGATCAAATCAATTTAAATCCTGGGGGAGTTATTGTTTCAGCAAAAGGGGATAATTGTGATTTTGTTTCGCGATTTTTCACCCCTCAAGCGACTATTCTAGAGGATCCAGTAACAGGTTCAGCGTATTCCTCTTTAATCCCCTTTAGGGCCAAAAGATTGAATAAAAATCAATTACATGCCTTCCAAGTTTCAAAACGACTTGGGGAGTTATTTTGTGAAAATAAAAAAGATAGAGTTATCATAAGTGGTAAAGCAAAAACGTATGGAATTGGAACATTTTATATAAATTAATTCATTGAAGAAAATTTTATTACTTTCTGACACGCACGGTTATTTAGATAAAAAAATTACAGGCTATATTTCAAAAGCCGATCAAATATGGCATGCAGGTGATATTGGCAATCCTAAGTTGTTAGATAATCTAGCTGCACTAAAGCCACTTAAAGCAGTCTATGGAAATATTGATGGGCGCCAGGTTAGACTTCAAGTACCTGAGCTGCTCTTTTTTGATTGTGAAAGTGTTTCTGTGTTAATGCTTCACATTGGCGGGTATCCGGGAAGATATAACCTGCAGGCAAGAGCATTAATTGCAAAATACAAACCTAAGTTATTGATTTGTGGTCATTCTCATATTCTAAAAGTAATGCACGATAAGAAAAATAATCATTTACATATGAATCCAGGAGCAGCAGGAATTTCTGGTTTTCATAAGATTCGAACGATGCTTCGTTTTGAAATAGACAAGGGTAAAATTCAAAACTTAGAGGCAATTGAACTTGGAGTTAGAGGTCTCCTAGCGAATGCGGTCGATTGAGCGGACTAACTTTTCATCTTTATTAATAGCAATCCGTGCTAAAATTAGTAAAACAGACTCCAAGAAAGAGACTCCAACTACAATTAAAATAATCCTATTTATATTTCCTTGAAATACTTTTAAAACATAAAATGTAATCACAATAATATTAAATAAAATTAATAGCAAACAAAGAATCGACTGAACCTTTCTCTTTGAGTAAAACAACAATGAAAGGAATCCAAAAATTGGAATGAGGTAAAACCCATAAAACTTATAAAACCAGAAATTTAATTCTATCTCAAAGTTATTCGTGAGAGAAAAATATAATGTTACGGATGATAATATAATTACTAAAAGAAGATATAAAGATTGAATTCGTTGAATCATAATATGATTTTTAACAAAATTAAGTTTTTTTTAAAAGCAAACTTTTTAAAATAAAAATTGTAATATTGTGACTCCACAAATTAAAATACTTTGAGTATTTAATCTTAAATCCTCAGAAAGAACTTCATATAAAACTTCATGTACGAAATAGCTACTCTTAAAACAAAGAAACTTCCCGAATTACAAGAAATTGCAAAAAAAATTGGCATTAAACGGATTGCTAGTTTAAAAAAACTAGATTTAATTTATCAAATCGTTGATTTCATTGCCTCAAAACCTGATGACGAACTCAAAACGTCACCTCCAATCGATGCTGTAAAGCAAAATGTAGATCCTACTAAAAAAGAACCATTAAAAACACTCCCTGTACCGAAATTTAGACCACAATCTCAGAACGATAATAAGCAAGGCGCTCAAAAAAACCATAATAACAACAAACATAAAAATAATCCTCAACAGAGCGGGCCAAAAAATAACGGGAATAATCCAAATGTAAATCGTCCCACAGCCAATAAACCCAATAATAATCCGAATGCAAATCAGGGGAAAAGTGTTAATCGCAAGGAATCTAATCACAATAAAGATAATAGAAGTCGATACCGACAACCTGATTTTGAGTTTAATGGTATCGTTCAAACAGAAGGTGTTTTAGAAATTATGCCAGAAGGATATGGTTTTCTAAGGTCATCAGACTATAATTACCTATCATCCCCAGATGATGTATATACATCACAATCACAAATTAGTTTATTTGGTTTAAAAACTGGAGATACCGTATTGGGTTCAGTAAGGCCTCCTAAAGAAGGGGAAAAATATTTCCCTTTGATTAAAGTAGATAAAATTAACGGGCTTGATCCTAAAGTTGTCCGTGATCGAGTTTCCTTTCAACACCTAACTCCATTATTTCCTCAAGAGAAGTTTAATCTCGCAGATAAGTCAAGTACTATATCGACAAGAATAATGGACTTGTTCTCTCCTATTGGTAAAGGTCAAAGAGGTATGATTGTTTCTCAACCCAAAACAGGTAAAACAATGTTGTTAAAAGACATTGCTAATGCAATTGCTGCCAATCATCCAGAAGTGTATCAGTTGATTTTATTAATTGATGAGCGCCCAGAAGAGGTTACTGATATGCAACGTAATGTTGATGGTGAAGTAGTCGCTTCTACCTTTGATGAACCTGCAGATCGTCATGTAAAAGTGGCTAATATTGTTTTAGAAAAAGCAAAGCGCCTTGTTGAATGTGGGCATGATGTTGTTATCCTCCTGGACTCGATCACACGTCTTGCAAGAGCTTACAATACAGTTCAACCAGCTTCAGGTAAAATTTTGAGTGGAGGTGTTGATGCAAATGCTTTGCACAAACCCAAACGTTTTTTCGGAGCAGCTCGAAATATTGAAAACGGAGGTTCACTTTCCATTATTGCAACAGCACTTACAGAAACAGGCTCCAAGATGGATGAGGTGATCTTTGAAGAATTTAAGGGAACAGGAAATATGGAACTTCAATTGGATAGAAGAATTGCGAACAGAAGAATATTTCCTGCAATTGACTTAATTTCATCAAGTACCCGAAGAGATGATTTACTCCTTGATGAAACTACAATTAAACGCATGTGGATCATGAGAAAGTATTTAGCTGACATGAACCCAGTTGAAGCAATGGAGTTTATTAATGATCGTTTTAAGCGTACTCAAAGTAATGAAGAATTCTTAATCTCAATGAATTCGTAATCAAAGTAAAACTTGTAAATAAAAAAGGCTCCCAATTGGAGCCTTTTTTATGAAGTAAAAATAGTTTTTAAAGTGAAGCAACATGTTTCGCAAGCTTTGACTTTATGTTGGAAGCCTTGTTAGAATGAATGATATTTCTTTTAGTAAGTTTGTCAATCAAAGAAATAACTGCCGGAAATAGCTTTTGAGCTTCTTTCTTAGTAGTAAGATCTCTCAATTTCTTAATCGCATTACGCGTTGTTTTGTGTTGGAAACGATTCAAAAGTCTTTTTTTGTTATTTGAACGTATTCTTTTTAAAGCCGATTTGTGATTTGCCATTTCTTTTTTTTTTAAATTGTAGCCCGTAGGGGAGTCGAACCCCTCTTTCCAGGATGAAAACCTGACGTCCTAACCGATAGACGAACGGGCCATATTTTTCGTGCGCAAATGTACATGTAAAAATATTATTACACAACCAAAAAGATCACAATACTATTTTTTTTTGGGAGAAAAAAAATATAAATTATACTTTGAATAAACTTTAACAATCTTAAAATTGGAAAAAATATATTTATGTTTTTAAAATTTCTGTTTATATATAAATAAAATAGGCTTTCAAATTTATACCCTTAAAAGAATAAATTATTTTACAAAGGTTTCGTGACTATAAAGCGACTTTAGTTATAATGATTTAAATCAATAAGATTTAGCAAAAAGAACTCTTTGATTGGATGGTTTTCCTGAATACACACAAACTCCAGATTCTTTTGTGTTATTCAACGGAATGCAACGGATAGTTGCCTTTGTAGCTTTTTTGATCGCTTCTTCAGAATCATTTGTTCCATCCCAATGTGCCGATACAAAACCACCTTTTTTATTTATAATCTCTTGAAAACTTTTAAAATCATCTACTTTTGTAATATTCTCTTTTCTAAATGCTTTTGCCTTATCGAATAGATCGATTTGAATCTGTCCTAGTTTTGAAGTTACATAACCAATAATTTCATTTTGACCAACTACTTCTTTTGATAATGTATCACGACGTGCAATTTCAATTGTGCCATTTTGTATATCTTTAGGCCCAATTGCAACCCTTAATGGTACTCCTTTTAATTCATACTCATTAAACTTATAGCCGGGCTTGAATTTATCACGATTATCAAATTTTACACGAATATTCTTTTCCTCTAAGGATGATTTAATTCTTTCAGCTGTAATTGAGACTTCATTTCGCTCCTCTTCACTGCGGTAAATTGGGATAATTACCACTTGAATAGGGGCTAAATTTGGAGGCAATACCAAACCATTATCATCACTGTGAGTCATAATTAAAGCACCTATTAAACGTGTAGATACTCCCCAAGAAGTAGCCCAAACGTATTCTAAACGACCTTCATCTGTTGCATATTTAACATCAAATGCTTTTGCAAAATTTTGTCCTAAAAAGTGTGAGGTTCCGGCTTGTAACGCTTTACCATCTTGCATTAGTGCTTCTATACAAAAGGTTTCTACCGCTCCTGCGAAACGCTCACTTTCAGTCTTAACCCCTTGAATTACTGGAATAGCCATAAACTTTTCGACAAAATCTGCATAAACTTGATTCATTTGCCTTGCCTCTGCCATAGCTTCAGATTTGGTTGCATGAGCCGTATGCCCCTCTTGCCATAAAAACTCAGCAGTTCGTAAAAATAAACGGGTTCTCATTTCCCAACGAACAACATTGGCCCATTGATTGATTAGGATGGGAAGATCACGGTATGATTGAATCCACGATTTATAAGTATTCCAAATAACAGCTTCACTAGTTGGTCTTACAATTAATTCTTCTTCTAATTTTGCCTTTGGATCTACAATAAGTTTCCCAGGATTATTTTCATCATTTTTTAAACGATAATGAGTTACTACGGCGCATTCTTTTGCAAAACCTTCTGCATTTTTTTCTTCTGCCTCAAATAAGCTTTTCGGAACAAAAAGGGGAAAATAGGCATTTTCGTGACCAGTTGCTTTAAACATTTTATCTAACTCAGCTTGCATTTTTTCCCATATCGCATAGCCATAAGGTTTGATAATCATACAGCCTCGAACAGCTGAATTTTCTGCAAGATCTGCATTAACAACAATTTCATTGTACCACTTTGAGTAATCTTTATTTCTGGAAGTTAATTTATTGCCCATATGAACTTGGCATAGTATTTGCCTATATTTGATTAGATTAATTTTTGTGTTACAAAACTAAACTTTTTGAACCACATCTCTAAAATGAATGATTATGAATGCGAACTTATTTTATCAAAAAAATAAAATTTTATTTATAGGTTTAGTCGCTTTTAATCTTGTTTTAAGCTGTGGAAGTTTTCAAAGTGCATCTTATTTTGAATCAGATGGAATATACGTTTCCAAATCTACTCAAGTTGAACAGATACCGCAAGAGGAAAACAATTACTACAGTCAGTACTTTAAAGAAGTAGCAGACGGCAATTTGGCTATAAGTTCTAACAATACTTTCTTTACGGATACTGAAAGCTATTCTAGTACAGATCAATATCAGACAAACACTATTGAGAATAGTTATAATCAAATACCTTGGGGAGGTGAAAAGACTCAGACAGAAATTATAATTGTAAACAATTCTCCTAATTATCTTTGGGGTCTATCTGGTTTTGGATTCAATTATTCACCAATTTGGAATAACTTTTATGGAAATCGTTTTAGATTTGGATATGGTGATTTTTACGATCCCTTTTTCACTCCTTTTGGAGGTGGTTTTGCCGGATATTGGGGTGGCTTTAATTCTTTTTATAGTCCCTTCAATTATATCGGAGGATTTTATAATCCCTATAGTTTCAGAAATCCTTGGAATCGTAACAATCTATTCAATAGAAATAGATATGTAAATGGTTTTGGTAATCGTTATAATAATAATAATAAAGATTACAACTCAACTATTGCTCGGATAAAATCAGGAAGAGGTGAAAAAAATTATGAATCATCTGAAAGAAATTCAAAAGCAAAAGAAAATCTCCAATCAAATTCAAACGATGCTGAGATTCAAGGTGCATCATATCGAATTAATTCCGGTAGAGGGTATAATTCTCTTGGAAGAAACATTGTATTAGGAAATAATAGATTAAGAGTTAAAAATTCTGAAGGCTCTATTACATCAAGACCTAATGTAAATCGAAGAAATTCTGCAACTACAAGTGTTATAGGAAATGGTAATATAAGTCCAAATAATTCTGTGAAAAGGAGTAATGGTCGTTTTTCACAATCAAGATACTCTTCCGTTCCAAAAAATAGATCAAATACAAATTCAACAATAACAAAAAGCCCAATTCAAAAAACTAGAACTATTACAAGACCTAATACTACAAGACAATACAATAATAATAGCTATATAAAATCAAACTCCAGTGGATCAAAAAACTATAGTACCCCTGCAAGATCATTTAGTTCGGGTAGCAGCGGAAGAAGTAGCTCAGGCAGATCCAGTTCAGGAAGAGGATCTTCTGGTGGAAGAAGAAACTAATTCTCAAAAATTTTCTTGATTATGCGGATCATATTAATCTTTCTTATATCCTTACTCACAACTCAACTACTTGTTGCACAGACTGTTAATGATGTTAATCGTTTTGTTTCAACCGAACTTAACGGCTCTGCACGTTATACCTCAATGGCAGGTGCCTTTGGTGCTTTGGGAGGAGATTTAACTGCAATTAGTTTTAATCCTGCGAGTTCATCTGTTTTTCTTCATTCAGAGTTAGGTGCTTCAATAAGTTATAAAAACAAAGTATCTCAGAGTACTTATTTTAATTCAAACCGTTCATTAGAAAACGACGATATTCAATTAGATCATTTTGGTAGTGTCTTTATTTTTAATAACAGTGATAAAGAAAGTTCATGGTCCAGAATAAGTGTAGGAATTAATTTTCATAAAATCATTCAGTTTAATCAAAAAGCTAGTGTTAATGGAAATAACGTAAACGGTATTGATCAGTATTTTCTATATTATGCAAATGGTATCGCTTTTGAAAATCTTCCACTCTACGAAAATGAATCGACCTCAGAAGTATATCGTGTTTTGGGAATTGAAAAAGGCTTTGGTGCACAACAATCTTTTTTAGGATATCAAGGTTATGTAATAAACCCATCAGTATTTAGTGATGCAAACACAGAATATGTTTCTAATTTAGAATATAATAAAGTAAACCATCAATTAGACATCATCAATAAGGGATTTCACAGAAAGACAAGTTTGAACCTAAGTGGATTTTACAAAAATAAGGTTCATTTAGGGGTTAATATAAATTTTCATAAACTGTATTTAAATAATACTCAAAATTTATTTGAATCTAATCATTCTTTATCATCACCGACTTTTAATATTAATTTTGAAAATGATCTAATAAGTTTTGGTAAAGGGATATCTTCACAAATAGGCGCTATTTTCATATTAAAAAACACTCGTATTGGTCTTACTTATTATAGTCCACAATGGCTCCAAATAAATGATGAAACAAAACAAAATATAAGTTCTTTTCATTATGAAGAAGGATCAATTATTAAAGACGAAATAATCCCTAACATAACCAATCAATATGATCCATATCAAATTAAAATTCCATCAAAAACAACTTTTAGCTTTGCCTATATTTTTGGAGTAAAAGGATTAATCTCTGTGGATTATAGTACTCAAAATATGGCTAACACTAAATTAAGTGATGATTCTGAAAGCAATTATCTCAATGATGTTACTGGGAAAATAAAGTCAACGCTTGATACTTTCAATACACTTCGAATTGGGGCTGAATACAGATTACAAGATGTTAGCTTTAGAGCAGGGATTTTAAATCAAAATGTACAAAAAAATAATAATCGTAAAAAAAACATGGCATTAACTTTTGGATTGGGTCTAGATTTTGGAGCAAGTAGTCTTTCAATATCATTAGTAAACTTTGAGCAGAACAAAAAATTTGATCTCTTTTCAGAAGGACTTACTGACACTTATTCTTTATCTCAAAAGCTCACTCAAATTAGCATTAGTTATAACTTCAAACTTTGATCTATTTGCTGAACATTATTTCCTCTAGAAATTGAGTATATTTGCACTCATTAATTGCTTATGAAAATCGAAAAAATAATGTCCGAAGATAGTCTTCAACAAGAAGAAGATCATTTCTCTAAAAATGCCGAAACTCCTTTAAGAGAAAACGCTTTTGAAATCAGTAATGTTGAAAAAATTTCAATAATTCAAAAACACGTTGATGCAATTCTTAACACTTTAGGAATGGATCTTTCAGATGATAGTCTAAAAGGAACACCATTACGAGTAGCAAAAATGTTTGTAAATGAAATTTTTGGTGGACTAGATCCAAAAAATAAACCGAAAGCATCGACATTTGATAATTCATATAAGTATGGGGAAATGCTTGTAGAAAAAAATATTACTCTATACTCTACATGTGAACATCATTTACTTCCCATAGTTGGAAAAGCACACGTAGCATATATTTCAAATGGTACTGTAGTTGGTCTCTCTAAAATGAATCGTATTGTTGACTATTATTCAAAACGTCCTCAAGTTCAAGAGCGTCTGACTCTTCAGATTGTTCAAGAGCTTCAACAGGTTTTAAACACACCTAATGTGGCTTGCGTTATTGATGCAAAACATCTTTGCGTTAACTCCAGGGGTATTAGAGATATAGCAAGCAGCACTGTTACAAGTGAATTTGGAGGTATTTTTAAAAAAGAAAATAAAAAAAGAGAATTTTTAGATTATCTCAAATTAGATACTGAATTTTAATGGATCCCTCTTTAGTTTTATACAATTCATTAAATGGTAAAAAGGAAACTTTCAAACCCATTATACCCAATAATGTTGGAATGTATGTTTGTGGACCAACTGTTTATAGCAAAGTACACTTAGGAAATTGTAGAACCTTCATTTCTTTCGATTTAATCTTTAGATATCTTCAACATTTAGGCTACAATGTCCGCTATGTAAGAAACATTACTGATGTAGGACATTTAGAAAATGATTCAGATGAAGGAGAAGATCGTATTGCTAAAAAAGCTAGACTTGAATCTATAGAACCCATGGAGGTTGTTCAGCGATATACAGTTGATTTTAGAAACACCATGGCACAATTTAACGCTTTAGTGCCCAGTATTGAGCCAACTGCAACAGGACATATCTTAGAGCAAATAGAATTAATCAAAGATATTATTAAAAAAGAATATGCTTATGAAGTAAACGGCTCTGTCTATTTTGATGTTATTAAATTCAACAAAGACATTCCCTATGGAAAATTAAGCGGAAGAAATATTAAAGATTTAATTCATAATACCAGATCATTAGAGGGGCAGAGCGATAAGAAAAACCCTCAAGATTTTGCTTTATGGAAAAAGGCAGAACCATTACATATATTGCGTTGGCCATCCCCTTGGAGCGATGGTTTTCCAGGGTGGCATCTAGAATGCACAGCGATGAGTACTAAATATTTAGGCACTCAATTTGATATTCACGGTGGGGGAATGGATCTAAAATTTCCACATCACGAATGTGAAATTGCACAAGCCGAATCCATTCATAAAAAATCACCTGTTAATTATTGGCTTCATGCTAATATGCTTACTTTAAATGGTAAAAAAATGGCTAAATCTACTGGGAATAATATATTGCCTGCCGAAATGTTTAGTGGTGAGAATAGTCTTTTTAAAAAATCATTTTCTCCTATGGTGGTTCGCTTTTTTATGCTTCAAGCGCACTACAGAAGCATTGTAGATTTAAGCGAATCGGCATTGGTAGCATCAGAAAAAGGATTTCAAAGATTGATTCAAGGATTATCTAAGATAGATACTCTTCCTATTGGCGATAAAAGCACAGGGTTTGATTTAAATTTATGGCAAAACAAATGCTATGCAGCAATGAATGATGATTTTAATAGTCCTCTACTTATTGCGCATCTTTTTGATGCTGTAAAGTATATTAATTCTCTAGCTAATGGACTTCAAAAAATAAATAAAACTGATTTAAATAAGCTTTCTAAACTTATGAATTCTTTCTTTTTCGATGTTTTAGGGCTTTTGAATACAGAGAAAACTCAAACAGAAAAAGGAAATCAAAAATTGGATGGAGCTATAAAATTAATATTGGAACTTAGAAACAAAGCTCGTTCTTCAAAGGACTTTGATACTTCTGATTTAATCAGAAATTCTTTGTCTGAATTAAATATTGAAATAAATGATTCTCTAGAGGGAAGCACCTTCAAAATAAATTGATTAATTGAAAAAAATTTTAATTTACCCTTTTGTTTTATTAGTAAAAGGATATCAATCATTTTTATCTCCACTCCTCCCCCCTAGTTGTAGATATCAACCTACCTGTTCTCAATACACCATTGAAGTGCTAAAGAAATATGGTTTATTTAAAGGGAGTTGGTTGGGGATGAAACGTATTTCAAAATGCCATCCTTGGGGGGGCAATGGATACGATCCAATTCCTTAAGGAAAAATTTATTATCGCCTTGAATTTAATTACATTTACACTAATATAATAACAATCTATGTATTTCTTGAAAATTGACTGGGCCCCTAGTGAAACTCTCTTTAAAGTTGGAAGTTTTGGAATACATTACTATAGCTTAATGTTTATTTTTGCTTTTGGCCTTGGTTACTACATTATGAAGAAAATATTTGACCGAGAAAAAATCCCTTTAGAGTATTTAGAGTCCCTTTTTGTCTATCTAATAATTTCTATTCTTTTGGGTGCACGTTTAGGGGATGTTCTTTTCTATAGTTGGGACTATTACCAAAATCATTTAATAGAAATACTTCTACCAATTCGAGACACCCCTACAGGATATACTTTTACAGGATTTAGAGGTCTAGCAAGTCATGGGGCAGTTATTGGTTGTCTTACTGGGCTTTATTTGTATAGACGTAAATATAAATTCAAACCTCTGATTTGGATTTTGGACCGTGTTACGATTCCAATTGCTCTTGGCGCTAGTTTTGTGAGAATTGGAAATTTTTTTAATTCAGAGATTGTAGGTAAATATTCTGGATCAAACTTTGGTGTTGTCTTTTTAAATAGAGGAGAAAATGCTGCCAGACATCCCGCACAATTATATGAAGCCTTTGGGTATCTTATCTTATTTTTTATTCTCAAAGAATTGAACAAAACATCTAAAAAAGAAAAGACTGGTTATTTATTAGGAGTATTTTTCACAAGTATGTTTGTAATTCGCTTTTTAGTTGAATATTTAAAAGAAAGTCAAGGTGGTTTTGAAGAATATCTACCAATTCTATCAACTGGTCAATGGCTTAGTATTCCTTTTATTTTATTAGGACTATATCTAATGCTCCGAAAAGCAAAAACTTTAAGTAGTGAAGCTTAAAACATCCTCCATCATACGCTTTGGTATATTTAATTCAAAAAAGAAACTATAGTTTATTGGAAATACCTTATTTATTCAATTATCAAAATAGTTAAAAATAATTTATATTGAACTATGAATAAAAATAACCTGATTGAATTGGCCTACCCTATTGGAAAGTGTGAATGGAATCAAAATCCCACAAATAATGAAATAAGTAAGGGGATTTTAAAAATTGGAGAATTGCCTAAAAAACTAAAATTAGCTATTTCTGGTGTTTCTAAAAAGACTTTACTAAACCGTTATCGTCCAGGGGGATGGAGTATCGCTCAAGTTATTCATCATCTAGCAGATAGTCATATGCATTCCTATTTGCGCTTTAAGCATGCTGTATTGGAGGATACTCCTTCGATTAAAGACTATAAAGAAGCAAATTGGGCAATGCTCCCAGATTCAATTAATACTGACTTATCATATAGCTTAGATTTAATTACTGCACTTCATAAACGTTGGACTCTTTTTTTAAATTCGCTTTCAAATGATGAATTATCTAAAAGTTACTATCATCTTGAGCGTAAAAAATACTATCCTTTGAATACAACTATTTTAATCTATGCTTGGCATGGGGAACACCATCTTGCTCATATTGAAAACGCAAAGAAAAAAGGATATTAAATAAGAAAGCCAAATCATATGATTTGGCTTTCTTATTTGGATAAGTTGGGTTAATTTATCTTTATTCAAGAATCTTCTTTTTTTGTGTATCAAACATTACTGGAGTCGCAATAAAAACTGAAGAATACGTCCCTACTAAAACTCCAATAATTAACGCGAACATAAACCCTCTTATAGATTCTCCACCAAATATAAAGATTGCCATTAAGACAATTAAAGTAGTAAGGGAGGTGTTTAGGGTTCTACTTAAAGTGCTATTCAAAGCAGCATCTACTGTAGTGCTATACTCCCATTTAGTATGCTCTGCCACAAATTCACGAATACGGTCAAATACAACTACCGTATCATTAAGAGAATATCCAATTACTGTTAATATTGCAGCAATAAAAGCTTGATTGATTTCCATATTGAAAGGCATGAAAGTATAGGTGATCGAGAAAATTCCCAATACAATTAATACATCGTGGAATACTGCTACAACGGCACCTAATGAAAATTGCCATTTTTGAAATCTCAAAAGAATATATAAAAACACTACAATTAAAGATCCAATAACAGCTAAAAATGAATTTTTCTTGATGTCATCTGCAATAGTAGGTCCAACTTTCATAGAGGACATAATTCCAGTTACTTTTTGAGAACTTCCATTTACAAAGTTATCGTACGACATATCTTCAGGAAGATATGGTTGCAAAGAACTAAAAAGTTTATTCTGAATTTCGTCGTCAACAGCGATGCCTTCAACATCAACTTTATACTTTGTTGTAATTTTTAATTGGTTATCCTCTCCAAATGTTTTAGCCTCAGCACTACCAAATTCATTAGATAAAACTGAACCAATCTCAGTAGGGTTTACTGGTTTTTCAAAACGAACAGTATACGATCTGCCTCCCACAAAGTCAACTCCTTGATTTAGACCTTGATATGTAAGAGAAATTAAACTCATTAGAATAAGTAGTGAAGAAACGAAATAAGCTACTTTTCTGCGTCGTAAGAATGAAATATTAATATTTGATAATAATCCTTTGGTTGCTTTTGTTGAAAACGAAACATCTTTACCTTTTTCATTACGAGCGTCAACTAAAATACGTGTTATAAAAATCGCCGTAAATAATGATGTCCCAATACCTATTAATAATGTTGTTGCAAAACCTTTAATCGGACCTGTTCCAAAAATAAAGAGGATTAAAGCAGTTAATCCTGTTGTAATATTGGCATCTAAAATAGAAGAAAGTGCATTATTAAAACCATCTGAAATAGCTTTACGTATCCCTTTCCCTTTAGTTAGTTCCTCCCGTACACGTTCAAAAATAAGCACATTCGCATCTACAGAGATTCCAATAGTTAAAACTACTCCAGCAATTCCAGGAAGCGTTAGTACAGCTCCGAGTCCTGCTAAAATTCCAAAAATGAGCAGTATATTTAATATTAAGGCAATATCAGCATAAATACCTGAACTACCATAATAGAATATCATCCACCCTAAAACAAACATTAAGGCGATAATGAAGGAATAAATCCCAGCCTCAATTGCTTCTTTACCTAATGAAGGTCCAACAATTTCAGATTGGATAATTTCTGCAGAAGCTGGAAGTTTACCTGCGCGAAGTACATTGGCTAAATCAATAGCTTCATTGAGTGTAAAATTTCCCGTTATTTCAGACCGACCGCCAGCAATAGCACCATTTGAAACACCCGGTGCAGAATAAACAGTGTTATCCAATACAATTGCAATGTTACTTGCTTCTTTAAAAGCTTTAGCTGTCATTGCTTCCCAAATACGTGCTCCTCTTGAGTCCATTTGCATTGAAACAGCAGCATTACCAACTTGGTCATAAGTTTGTAAAGCGTCAACTACAACGCCTCCACTTAAAGGAGCTTGATTGTCTCGGTTGGACTTTAATGCATATAATTCAACAACATCACCGTTGGATGAAGGTTTGCCCCAGGCAAAGCGAATATATCGATATTGTGATGGCAATAACCTCCTTACATCAGATTGATTTAAATAATCCAAAATCAT